>Ga0256405_10000090_pt1 | contig 273588 bp, 204 predicted proteins | sample RumenRJG_02DNA_FD_189096 | JGI IMG/M metagenome (GOLD analysis project Ga0256405, IMG submission 189096) | Bovine rumen microbial communities from Lethbridge, Alberta, Canada - RJG_02 | ecosystem: Host-associated > Mammals > Digestive system > Stomach > Rumen | place: Canada: Alberta...
TTAAGGAAGCGGAAAAAAATAAATAAAGATTTATAATGCAAACTAGGTACGTGTAGTAAAAAAGCTTTATTATTTTCAAAATTTAAAGCGCAATGATTTAGAAATAATCACCCTTTAAAAATCTATCTCGCTTTTTTCTTATTTAGGTGTATTAGATTTTAGCAATACTTTACTTTGAACACTTGTGCCCAATGTCTGGCTCTACATAATTACTAAGTTCTACCAAACAGGCTGACTTATCTTTCTAATTTTGGCAACTATTAACTTTTAACTTTGTTTCAAAAAATTCTAAATCTGTAAAAACCTTTCTTAATACAGAATTACATAAGTTATTTTTTATGCAAAGTTCTAAAAAGTAGCATTATAAAAAGCAGGTAGATACTAGAAATAAGGTAAACACATTTTAAAAATTAAAAAATTATAAATCAGGGGAAGCAACATATTTCATAAACTCATTTTTATAAAAAAGAGATGTGCTATTTAGGTATATCCGTATTTATCTACAACAAAAAATCAATGTCCGCCCGCCCAAGGCTTCTCATAAGCAAAACCTTCTAGCGCGCCCTGATTTTCAAACTTTACTCCATTCTATTGTCGGTGGGGGATATGTTACAGAAAAGTGTTTATTGCCTTTTATTTGCACCAGGTTTTACAGTTTTAGCACTATTTGCCATAAAAGCACTTAAAAGCTGAGTTCTAATGTCTTCTGCCGACGTAGCAGAGGAAGGCAAGAATATTATTCTGTTTCCTCCTTTAGCAAAGGAGTGCAAGGCATCCAGATATTGCTCGGTTAAGAGTATACTCATAACGTCCCTCTCGCTAAGATCGCCTCCCGACTGCAATTCTTTGAAAGATTCACTTAATCCATCCACTATCGCTTTCCTTTGGTTAGCTATTCCTTCACCATGAAGCCTGTCTTTTTCGGCATCTGCCATAGCTGCTGTTACTACTTTTATTTTGTCTGCTTCTGCTAATTCTTGCGCCGCCAAACGTTGCCTTTGTGCAGCATTTATAGCATTCATAGAGCTTTTAACTTCAGGAGCTGGGTCAATAGATGTTATTAAGGTCTTGATTATTACATACCCATATTCAGACATTTCGCTAGACACTGTATCAAAAACATCTAAAGCAATGTCATCTTTTTTTTCATATGACTCATCCAGAGTGTATTTTGGTAAAGAAGACCGGATAGCATCTTCAACATACGCTTTTATTTGCTCTATGGGAAGAGCAAGCTTATAGTAAGCATCTTTAACTTTTGTTTCATCTACTTTAAACTGTACAGCTAAATCCAAATTAACAAAGACGTTATCTTTAGTTTTGGTCTCTATTTCTATATTTATCTGCTGTATTCTAAGAGGCATCCTGCGGACTATCTTTTCTACTCCAAAAGGTATTCGAAAATGCGGCCCCGCTTTAGAGATTTTACTAAATTTACCTAGCCTTTCAATTATTGCAACGCTTTGTTGCTCTACTGTGTAAAAAGACGAGCACACAAGAAAAATCGCAAGAGAAACAAAAACAATAAAGAAAACAATAATAAAAAAGCTATTCATTAAAAAACGTATTATCCTTCACTTAGCATTCAATCTCTAGCTTTAATTTTATTTTATCTTCTTAATTTTAACAAGATGTTTATATAAATAAAAAAACTAATTAATTAAAAGTAAAATTTAACTAGATTCCTTATATTTAAGAGTCAGAACTTAATACTTCTGCATTGTGCGAAAAGTTTAAACTGTTGCTATCGCCATTATTCCAACCTACCATACATCCTCTCTTCGTCGCTCCACTATCTATATGGCAGGGTACATCATTTAGGAATTCTTCACCTCCATAAGTCTCTATGTTTACGCTAATGTCCTCCTTTCCTCCTGCAACTTTTTCAATTTTATTTTCACTTAAACCTTTTTTATTTTTATTCATAAAATTTCCTCCTATATTTTAATTGCTTTTGTTACCTTTATTCCGGGAAACAGGCGAACCTGAAATAATGTATCCAGGTTTAATAGTACAAGTAACATCATCAGGAATGCTTTGATCAAGATCCATATTCGGAATATAACTACTTTCTATTGCTAATTTTAATTCAGAGGGAAGGTCTCTCCAAGTGCTTTGACCTGAACCTGCAACTTTATTCAACTTATCTTTGCTTAAACCTTTTTTATTTTTGTTCATAAAATTTACTCCCATTATTTTAATTTATTTTGTTTCTACCAGTAATAGTGCCGAAATCCAAAGAGTTTGAAAAATTCACGTTATTGTTGAATAGAGTTTGAGTTATTAAAAGAAAATGGTGTTTCGTTGTTTCCGTTGCTCCGTGTGACACATGGATCCATAGTACATGGTCCTAATAAACTTTTACCTCCATATTTAGTTACTAGGTCTCTATCAAATCCTACATCCACGTTAGTACAAACGTCAGCACCAACGTCCCCCTTTCCCCCTGTAATTTTTTCAACTTTATTTTCACCCAAACCTTTTTTATTTTTGCTCATAAATTTTTATTTTCTCCTTTCAAGCATTTTATATATTATATCATATTTGAATAAAAAACACAATAAAAAATAAACATTTATATCTAAATTTTATAAAATATATAAAGATAGACTTAATTTGACTGTTAAAAAAACTTCGTATTTAATAGTAATTGTTGTGTTTATTTTTATTTAGTATGGGACATTTTGGTATGGAAAACAAAAAAATTAAAACGTCAATTGGTGGGCAAGCTTTAATGGAAGGGATCTTGATGCGAGGCCCTAAGAAAGCAGCAATAGCATTAAGATTGCCAGACAAAAGCATTTATGTAGAAGAGCTAGAAACAAAATTTTTAAAAGATAAGTACAAAATATTTAAATTGCCATTTTTTAGAGGTATAGGATCTTTAATAGATTCACTAAAAATAGGCAAAAAAGCGATGATGATATCTGTACAAAAAGCCATGGAGGCAAAAAATGAAAATGAAAAAAAACAAGAAGACCGTTTAGAAAGTTGGTTGAATGAAAGACTAGGTGAAAATATAACAAAAGCGGTAATGGGTTTGGCGTCCATTTTTGGAGCAATATTGTCTATATTTTTGTTTTTGTTTTTACCGTCTTGGATTTCTAATATCGCTTTGAAAGGATCTTTTGCTTTTGGAAATATAGCGGGTAGATCTATTTTTGAAGGGATTATAAAATTTTTAATATTTTTGTTTTACCTTGTTGGAATTTCAAAAATTAAAGATATTAAAAGAGTTTTTATGTATCATGGTGCTGAACATAAGACAATTTTTTGCTATGAAAATAGAAAAGATTTAACCGTAGAGAACGTGAAAAAATTTAAAAGATTCCACCCCAGGTGCGGTACGAGCTTTTTAGTACTAATGCTAATTGTTGGTATATTTTTGGGAATTTTCATCCCCTTTTCTAATCCTTTGGCTCGAACAATAACTAGAGTTGCTCTTATGCCACTTTTTGTAGCTTTAGGCTTTGAGCTTATAAAGCTTTGCACTAAGCACGATAATTTTTTCACAAGATTAGTAGCAAAGCCCGGTCTTTTAATGCAAAGAATTTCTACACAGGATCCAGAAGACGATATGATGGAAGTTGCGATAGAGGCCATTAAAAGGGTCATACCCGAAAACGGTGAAGACCAGGTATAGCAAATATATTATTGCTAATTGTGACTACCTTTTATATTTTGAACTATCTTTATTTTTTCTAAAGTTTTTTGTTTATAGGGTAATCTTGTCTTGCTAAAATTATTTTATATGCACAGAAATTATTGACTATTTTTTAAAAATATTGTATAATATATATTATTTTGCTGTATAAAATGCGTTTTTTTAATAAATTCGGCATGGGAGTTTAAACCTATGGGCAAAATTAATAGAAACAAAAAATTTGTGAGCACTTTATTAGTTGGAGCTTCTGCTTCTTCTTTGTCAGCGAGCACTACTACTACAAATGCTAATAATGGACTTTTAAATTTTTTTACTGAAAAAGTTGGTAAAGGGATAAAACAAGTGCTTGCTCAAGGTATTAAAGATTTTGTTAAGGAGTTAAAGAAACCTTTTACCTTCTACAAATGGGTTACGTTTGATATGGTTCCTGAGGCTTTTACGCGCAGTACTCCAGACTTGCATCCTTTGCAACCTTTTGTAGAGATGGGAGCACTATTTTTGTGGCTAGTAGTTCAGGGGGTTGTAGTTAGCATTGCTGGCATTACTGTTTGTTCGATTTATAAATCAATAAAAAAACAAAAATTTAAAAACAAGGTTAATCAATTAGAAAAGAAGTATGGTAATGACTATATTTTTAAAATAAATGGCTTATTGTCTGAAGAAGACGGAAGATTTATAGAGAATATAAAGGGAAAATATGGTGAAGATTACTCAAAAGAACTGGAAAAGGAGTATAGGAAAAAAGTTTTAGAAAGCATGCTAGAAAATAAAGATAGGTCAAAGGAACTAGAAAATTGCAAAACATATTTTGAAAGTATATTTGTAGTAAATAACCCAGAAAGCGAAAAATATTTTACTGAAAATAAAGACAAGCCTGAAAATGATTACGGCCTTATAGGGCCAAACAGATTTTCTCGTTATGATTTAAAGTTTATTGATAAAGAGCTGCCCAAAATGAAACATGAAATTGATTTTCTTAAGAAATTGCGAAATTTTAAAAATGATAAAGATGTAATTAAAGATGTTCGTAAATTTATTGCGGAGTGTTATCATTTTTACAATAAAAATAAAAAATATACGTTTTTTGATGGCAGAATATGGTTTTTGTGTCTTTATATGAATGGTGTAAAAAACATAGGCGATATAGGAAAAAATTATGAAGAAATAGATAATAAGGTAACTCAATTTGCTTGTATAGGTAACGATTTTTCTTTAGAAAAAAATTGGTATGACAAAGAAAAAAATTGCGGTTTATTAAATGATGATTTTGGTGCTATATTGCGCAGTTACAAGATGTACAAAAAAATTGAAGTTACCCAAAGTGATAGAACAGGTATGGGCTTGATAAATCTTGTGAAAGATGAAGAATACAGAAAGTATATTGAAATTCTCTCTACAAATAAAAATTTAGACGAAAAAGTAAGAGATGCTTTTAGAAAATACGTTTTTTACCTTCATGAATGCAATAAAGAAATTAAGAAAGCAGAAAAAGGATTTGATGATTTTTTAAAAGATGAGAAGGTGACAGTTTAAAAACATTTAAAATTTATTTGTAAAAAAACATATCTGTTAGTATCCTGGTTTTTTGTGCAAAGAGTTATTCATAACATTTTTTTATTATCAGCATTAAGAATGTGTAAACTTTTTAAATATAAAGGTATGAATCTACTTTCTGCGAGCGCTATTTAGAGAGGAGAGCCGCCCACTCTATCTTTCTAAAATATTTTCGGGATAAGGTCGCACATTGGCTTCATATATCGGTTTTTTTGAAGTCATCTTTTAAAAGTTTACAGTTTGGATTTATAAAACGTTCTGTGATACCATAAGATCAACTGGTAAAAAGCGGAGCGTTTCTAAATTTTTGACTTATAAAGAAGCTTATATTAATGCGAAAAATATATTAAGAAAAAACGAAGTAGAGGACTGCTCTTTTGACGCCTTTTTAATTTTTGAACATTGTTTTCAAATTTCAAGAAAAGATTTTCCTCTTTATTATTCACGTAATGTGCCCGAGGGACTCTGCAGCTATTTTTTTAACCTTATAGAAAGACGCAAAAATAAAGAACCCTTGCAATACATTTTAGGCTACTGGGAGTTTATGGGAAGGAAATATTTTGTTGGCGAAGGAGTATTAATTCCAAGAGATGACACAGAGGTTTTAGTTAGAAAAAGTATTAAGTTTTTAGAAGTTATTGGTGCAAATAGAAAAAAAGTTAAAATTTTGGATTTATGTTCAGGCACGGGAATAGTTGCTATAAGTCTTGCAAAAGAATTTAAAAACTCCGAAGTTTTGGCTGTGGAACTGCATAAAAAAGCTTTAAAGTACCTAGAAAAAAATATAAAAATTAATAAAGCAAACAATGTAAAAATTTTAAAGTGGAATGTTTTGTGCCAAAATTTGCCTGAAAATATTAGTAATGACTTTGATTTAATAGTTTCTAATCCGCCATACATAAAGAGTGACGAAATAAAAAACTTACAAGAAGAAGTAAAAAGAGAGCCTGTAAGCGCACTGGATGGCGGAACAGACGGACTTAATTTCTACAGAGCAATTCTTAAAAATTGGAAATTTTTTTTAAAAGAAGGTGGCGCTTTGTGTGTGGAAATAGGGTTTGATCAATCTTATGATGTTGTAGAGCTATTTAAAAAAAATGGATTTAAAAATATTGAGATTATTAAAGATTTAAGCAATTTAGACAGAATAGTCTTTGGTGTGAAATAAACAGCATTATAAAAAACAAGTTTTTAAAAACATTACAAAAAATTTTTCAGCTTACTAAATATATTTTAGCAGTAAAATTTGACCTCTTATCTTTTAGCAAGTTGAATATCACTTTTCGTTTTTTCGCCATACTTTCTTGATATTTTTTACGTATTTTTCTAAAGTAAGTGTCAGCTTTTATATTTTTTGGGAGTTTTTATGCTTAATAAAAGTTTTTTAAAACAGATAAGTTTTTGTGCTTTGGGAGCTGGTTCTGTTAGTTTGGTACAAAATTCGGTAGGGTTTACAGCTAATAATCAAAGTTTAATTACCGAGAATAAAGAACAACAGAGCATGATTGCCGGCAAGAAAGATTCAGTGGATGATAATTTAAGGCTAGAGGTGAAACAAGAAGAAAATGCTGAAACTGAACTACAAAAAGAGAAAATATTCAAGGCTCCGGAAGAGTATTTTATTGATCGTATAAATGGTGAGGAATTTAAAGGTTTTTTGGGTAAAGCTTACTTAGTACTTGAGCTGGTTCATATAATACCAACTTATCTCAATTTAAAATTTTTGGAACTTTTAAAAGTAGATGAATGGCCTGAAGTTCCAGCGTTTATTGGTTTCATTGTTATAAGGTGTATCTTTTACCCAGTTTTTTATACTATTGTATTTTTTACTTATGTTTTTGCGCTTTTGGGGCTTTTTGTTGGATTAAAATACTTAGGGCAAAAGTCTAAAGAAGCTATTAGTAAATTCATTAACGCCATTAATATAAGTAAAAACAAGGTTGAAGACATTGTTTAGCTCCTGAAACGTTTGTTTCTAACTTAATAAAATAAATTTTTTGATTAAATCTAATCTGTCTTAGCAGTTATGAGATTTCTGTGAATTTTTTAAAAAATAGTTATAGATAAGAACCTTTCCTTTTACCAAAATTTTAATTTATAGATATTGTTTCTGGTCGGAGGTGAAACTTTCTATTTTAGGTACAAAAGAATTAAGATTTTTTTAAACTTTTTTAAGTATTGCGGCACTGACTTAATCGCTTAATTCTATCTTAAGAACGGCTTACTTTCATAAAGTACTTTTATAAAACCTTAATCACCCGTTAATAATAAATTAACGGGTGAAGTCTGTTTGTTAAAAAGAATTTTAATTGTTTTTTTAATAATTTTAGCAGGAATACTCACAGGAGTTTTTAGAATATATTACTGGTCTTTTAACGAAGACTTTCATGCAGTTTCAATAAATAATAGTTCATATAATCTAAAAATTGGAGCTTGCAGAGGTAATATTTATGATTGCAATAAAATACCACTAGTTAACGAAACTTTAGAGCAATACTGTGCTGTTTTTCCAAGTATAGATGCTTGCAATAGTTTAAGTAAAATACTCCCACAAGGTAAACTATTAAACTACATTGGGTACCTAAATTCAGGAAAACCCTTTTGTATAAAACTAGATAATGAAATAAACGAAATATCAACAAAAAATCTAAGACTTTTTAAAATACCTAAAAGATACCCTGAAAAAGAAGACCAAATAATACCGCATATACTGGGCTATTTGAGTTCTTCAGGAGACGGCATATGTGCAATAGAAAAAAGTTTTGACGATTATTTAAAAAGATGCACAGGTGAAATAAATATAAATTACAAAACAGATGCCCTAGGAAAAATATTTAAAAATAAGGCAATAAGCATAAAAGATTCTATTTATAAGCACAAAGGTGGCGTAGTTTTAACTATAGACAAAAAAATACAAAGAATAGTCCACGACATTGCGAAAGAAAAAATAAAAAAAGGAACAATAATAGTTTCTAGTGTTAAAAATTTTGAAATAAAAGCACTTGCTAGTATGCCAGAGTTTAGCTGTAAAAAAATAGAAGAAAGCCTGAATGAAGAAAATTCCCCTTTTTTAAATAGAGCTTTACAAAGTTATAATGCGGGGTCTGTGTTTAAATTAGTTACAGCTATATCATTTTTAGAGGAAAATATAGAAGGTCTTGAAAATTACAACTGTGAAGCTTCTATAATAGCGGGAAATTCATGTTTTCACTGCGCAAATTGCCGGTCGCACGGAAAGCAAGATGTCAAAGAAGCTTTAAGTAATTCTTGTAATACTTATTTTGTAAACTTTGCAAAATACTTAAACCCTAAAAAATTTTATAAATTCTGTAAAAATTTAGGTTTCGGTGAAAGTATAAAATTAGCTGAAGATATTGTATCTCAAGCGGGCTATTTACCAAATGAAGAAGAATTAAAAGACCCAAATGAAATGGCTTTACTATCTTTTGGGCAGGGAAAACTTATGGTAACTCCTTTACAAATATTGTCTTTAATAAACACGATTGCCCTAAGCGGAGAGTATAAAAAGCCCACACTTGTATTAGGTCTTCTTAATACAGAACTAAAGTTTTTAGAAAAGTTTAAATTCTCACCGAGTAAAAAAGTGGTGTCCCAAAAAACAATAGACGAAATAAAAAGAGGAATGAAAATGTGCGCTGAAAAAGGAACGGGGATCTTAGGAAAACCAGAAAATATAGAAATTTGTGCAAAAACAAGTACGGCTCAGACTGGGTTAAAATCTGGTTTAAGAAATGTATTGCAAGGATGGTACGCTGGATTTTTTCCAGCTAAAGACCCAAAATACTGCGTTTTAGTAATGATGGAAGATGTGGAAAGTGGCGGAGCAAATTGTGGACCAATATTTAAAGAAGTTGTAGAAAAAATTAGTAAAATCTGAAACCAAATTAGTTTAATAAGACCTAAACTGCAAACAAACAGGTCGTAAAGAAAATAAAACTTTTTTACCATTTTCAAACCTCAATTTGCTATACGTTTTTATTGAGGACAAAAACAGAGCAGCGCCAAAAAAGGTAAATCGCACAAAAATTATTACACCGGAAAATAAAGCATCCAAAATACAAGACATAGAAATATTGAGAAATTAATAAATTAGCGCCACTTATTTTGAGATTGTGTTAACCTTACTTTTACCCAATATAAGCAAAAATTTGGTGCAATGTACCAAATTTTAGTATAACTAGAACGAAATCAAAGTCACACTATTTTTGCACCTGCACCGAAAAAACCAAAAAACTAGATCACCAAAAGTGAGCTAGCACGTAATACTTCAAAAATTTTTGCCATTTCAGAGTATAGTTTTTATCTGGTTCTACTCAACATCAGTAAATTCGTAATTTCTTTCGTACCTTTTGCTTATACTGCTGTCGGTACCCAAGATATAATCCCATAATGTATAAGGGTTAAGACCCCTATTTTTTGCACAAACAAGAACATAAAAATTCGTAACCAGTGTGCACAAATAGCCCTCAGTCTTTTCCACTTCGGGTCTGAGCGACTCTCTAGTCTTTTCCATATTGATGAAGAAAGACTTTTTTACGTCTAAATCTACACCGTCGAGGCAAAGATGCTTACGGTCGTGTAATTTATTTAAACTATCAAGCGTCTGTTTTAAATCTTTAAAATGCAGATAATATTTAACAATAGATTCTACAAAACCTGTCGTTACATCGTCCCCAAAACTTTTTTTCCACTTTGTTTTTATTTTAGCTAAATCCTTACATGTACTAAAAATTTCTTGCAGAATATCCTTGATAGAGCCACGGCAATAACCTTTTTCCTCCACTACTTCAAGAAAACTATCTTTTACTAAGTCTATAGATTCTGCATCTATCTTTTTCTTTATTTCGTTAATATGATTAACATTTTTCCGCCGTTTGCATATGACACTTATCCAATAGCCAAGTTCAACCGCAAAGTAGTGGAGAGAGCTAAAAACACCGCCAACTTTAACAAAAGGAGATTCACCATCTGAACCTACTTTGCAAATTTGTGCAAGTCTCTCCATCCTTGCGGGATCATTAAAAAAGTTATCAGGGTCTCCACTCATTTTACAAGTATCTATAAGTTTTTGAATCATTACGGGATCATAAGAAAATTTATTAGACCACAGTTTGAATATAACAGCAGGATACTCTTTTTTACCTTCAAGAAAGTCATTCCACGCCTTGTCAGGGTCAACAGATTTCGCCTTTTGTGAACAATTAACAAAATAAAAAGCTGCAACCATAGAGACCAAACCACGCCTTGCATTTTCTACTTTAGAAAAAAAATTTTCCACTTCTTCACACCGGGCTTTTTTTGCCTCAACAAAACTGTACTCTTTTTCTAAAGCGACAAGGTTTCTGTAAGCCTCAGCAATACGCTCTACCAGAGGAAACCCTTCTTCGTTTTTAAAATATTTTATCCATTCATCTTTTTTTACACCAGCCAGGTACTTAGCTGATTTTAAAGCCTCTTCTTCTGCTCGTAGAACAGCTCTATAAATTTTGCCTTTCATTTTTTTAACTGCATCACCAAAATTTCCTGCATTAAAGAAATAAATAAATCGCAACAAGGCCTCTTTATTTTCATTACGATCAAAATAAAGGAATCGTATTAAACCTATCTCTTTAATGCTATTTTCAAGTACAAATCTAAAATTGTTAAGGTAATCACGGATCTTACCAAAACCACAAAAAGAAGATGTTGCTGCTTCCTTAAAAATATTTACAAGCTCATTAACTTTTTGTAAATTGCTAATAAAATATCTGTTATTCCCGTTAAGAATAGAAGTAGTACTAAAGCCACAACGTTTTATTAGGTTTTTATTTTCCTTCGCCTCTACTAGTTTTTCCCTAATGTATTGAAGAAAAGCTTTGACTGACTCATCCAATTTTTTCCTTGTTTCTTTGTATTCCTTTTTTACCTGTTCGTAAGGTTTCTTAATAGCTTCTTTTTCTTTAAAGAGGCTAACAAGCTGTTCGTCGTTGTCAGAAATGTTCTGGTCTTTAAGTTTTTTAATCTTTTCGTCAAGGATACGAATCTGTCCTATAAGGTCAGACCACTTTTTTTCTAATTCAATCATATCATCAAAAATTGAAAGAATGACCCCCACATGTAAAACAAAGGTATTGTCGTCATTCCCATTAGTCAATTCACTAACATTTTCTGCTAAAAAACGAGCCAAGTTCACACGATATACTTCGCACATTTCATAATCATGTCTAATACTTTTCTTACAATCATCTATTGCATTACGATACTCTTGGAGTTTCGCTAAGTCTTCTTTTTTTGTTGAATCATATTTGGCCTTTAATTCCCGGTACTTTTTCCTTGATTTTTGAATACTGGCACGTCGATAAAGCTCTTCGTCAGCCAACTCACAAAGACGATCAGGGCAAAACTTTATTAGATCACCACCAAATATAAAAGCTCTATCAGGCTCCTCATCTAATTCCGGGTTATACTTCTCATCAAACAAAAAAGAATAATCCTCATCGTCTGCAAAAACTACCGCCCCACCGTTTAAAATTAAACCCAAACCTGAAGAAATTGCCACGGAACTATACGCTATTTTTTTGAACATCGTTTTACACACTCCTTTATAAAAAAATTCCAAGGCAATTATGATATTTAAATAAAAAATAAAAATTTGCAATAGCTTTTTAAATATTATTCAACAAACACAGTCTGACTCCTTGCTAAAGGAAAGGTACTTCCTTCATTCCTTATGTTATCCCTACTTTATTGCTTTTATGAGCCTTCATCTAACGCATAGGAGAAATCTTTAATTCAAACCATACAACTCTTTTTTCGTTTTTTGCATAGTTTTGTTGCTAAAAACTAATCATCTTTCTAAAAATTGAAGAAAAAAGATTTAAACGGTAAGCTAGTACTTTACTTTCACTCTATTAGTTAGCTCACAGACATCCTGCCAATTATTTCGCTATTTTCCTGCAACAATATTGATGCAATCCATAATCAGTTATAACGCATTCCTATGCTCTATCCACTCCACCTAAAACACGTATTCTTTCAACGTAAATTTCGGCAGCTAGATTAAGCACATTTTACACAAATTTGAAAAAGCCGTGGGACCTAATTCACTTAAACACCAAATTAGACCCTATCACCATAAACTTTCACACCTTTGCCAACTCATATCGTTCCTAAACTAACCAGAAACATTTTCTATTTTATTGTTAACAAAGTCATTCCTCTCCTTAGCAGCTACACCATTTTTTGCGTATTGTGAACAATTAACAAAATAAAAGTAAGCAACCGAATGACACAACTCAAATTCTGCCTTTCCTATTTCTAGGAAAAGATTCTCCGCTTCTTTAGAGCAAGCTTTTTTTACAGCAGCAAAACTGTACTTGTTTTTTAAATCAACAATTTCCCTATACTTATTGGCAATACGCTCTACTACAGAAAACAATTTTTCACGCTCTACCGCAGCAAGAGAACCTTCTCTCTCTTTAAAGTATTTTACCCATTCTTCTTTTTTAACTCTAGCTAAGTACTCTGCCGTGTGTAAAGCCTCCGTTGGTAAAATACTAACTTTGTCCCAAAGCTTTTTTATTGCATCATACCTTCCCACCTTTTTCTTCACTTGATTATAAATTAATCTTTGTAAAGGTATTGATTGCATGTCTTCCACGTACCTTTTAAGTCCGTTTTTAAAATAAAAGATATACCGAAAAATCTCACCAAACCTATAAAAATAAGATTTAAGTTTTCTTTTCTCTTTTAAAGTACCTTTTTCTCTTGCATCTTCTTCCTCTTTAAAAAGCTTTTCCTCCTTCCCAGCAATATCTTCTTCCATCTGCAGGATATCTATAAGTCTACCAACTTTTTTAAAGTTACTAAAAAAGTCGTCGAAATTTTTATTAAGCAGAAAAGAAAAGTTAAATTTTTTAGCTTTTATTACGGTCCCGTTTTTCCTCGCTTTCACGAGTTTTTCCCTAATGTATTCAAGAAAATCTGAAACCCAATTATACAACTCTATTCTTTTTTCTTCGTAGTCCTTTTTTACCTGTTTGTAAGATTTATCATCAGCAATCTCGTCGTCAGAATCACTAATCCGATTTTCTAAGCTAGCCTTCTTGTTTTCTAATTCAACCATATATTCAAAAGTTGAAGAAATGCACCTTACATATTCAACAAAGTTCTGGTCGTCATTTCCACGAGTTAGTCTACTAATATTTTCTGCTAAATACTGTGCTATTTTTCTGCGACAACTTAGAAGATCTTTATAGTCAGATATAAAATCTTCCTTTATTTTTTCCTTTATTTTTTCCTTTATTTTTTTCTCAGGGTCTATACCGGGTTCTTGATAATCAGTCTTTATTTTTTCCTCAGGGTCTATACCGGGTTCTTGATAATCAGTCTTTATTTTTTCCTCAGGGTTTATACCGCGTTTTTGATAACCAGTAAAATGTTCCCTTAAAATTTCTCTTCTCCTCTTTATCTCATCCCTAAACCCATCAATATCCTCTTTGCGCATAAGAATCCAATCAGGAACATTTTCGCACATAATAATAAAAAATTCTTCTCTTTTACGCCGAATGTTTGCGCGGCGAGAACACTCTTCATCAGCCAATTTGCATAGACGGTCAGGACAAAACTCTATGCAATCATGATTAAAGCTAAACTTACAATCAAGAAATTTGTCTAATTCCGGGTTATACTTCTCGTCAAACAAAAAAGAATAATCCTCATCGTCTGCAAAAACTACTGACCCACCGTTGGAAATTAAACCAGAAACTAAGGGAATTGCCACGGAACTATACGCTATTTTTTTGAACATCGTTTTACACACTCCTTTATAAAAAAATTCCAAGGCAACTACATGTTAATAAAAAAGTGGAATATGTCAATATTTTTATATAGATCTTTCTTAATTGTACAAAAAATCGATGTACAAATAATTTTAGTTTTTATTAATTTTTCATAATTTTTTTGTGTGCTAGATCTAACTTCACTTTTTTTATTTTAGCAACTTAAATTTTCAGGTATTTAAAGCCAAAACAAAAATTTCTTCTGTGTTAATACAGAAGAAATCAGGAAGTAGTAGAAATTCAAATAAACAAAACTAAACCTAAAAAATAAAGTCTAATTATTCAAAAAGTGCTTCTACAAATTCTTTAGCATTAAATTCGCTAATATCGTCAATTTTTTCGCCCGTACCAATATATTTAATTGGAACATTTAACTCATTTTTTATAGCAAAGACTATTCCACCTTTTGCTGTACCATCTAACTTTGTTAAAACTAAACCTGTCACATTTGTTATTTTTTTAAATTCTCTAACCTGTGAGATTGCGTTTTGCCCAGTGGTAGCATCAACAATTAATAGAGTTTCAATAAAAGAATCCGGAAGTGCCTTGTTTATTACTCTATTGATTTTTGCAAGTTCTCCCATTAAGTTTTTTTTGTTGTGAAGTCTGCCAGCTGTATCTAGGAGTACAATTTCTACTTTTCTTGCCTTAGCCGCGTTAATAGAATCGTAAGCTACAGCTGCTGGGTCCGACCCTTCTTTTTGTTTTATGATCGTTACACCTACTCGTGCAGCCCAAACATCCAGTTGGTCAATCGCAGCAGCACGAAAGGTATCAGCTGCCCCCAATAAAACAGTCTTTCCACTTTTTTTGTAAAGATTGGCTAGCTTTCCTATAGTAGTCGTTTTACCTACACCGTTTACGCCAATTACTAAAATTACGTGTGGAAAATTTACTTCTTCGTTAGTACCACTATTATTTTCCTCTAAAATGTTCACTAATATTTTTTTCAGGCTAGCTTTAACGTCAGAAGGATTTTCTATTCTTTCCTTTATTACAGTCTCTCTTAAAATTTCGCAAATTTTTTTTGTTGTTTCAGCCCCAACGTCAGCACAAATTAGTATTTCCTCTAGCTCAGAAAAAAAAGATTCATCTATTTTGGAAAACTTTTTAAAAATACTGTTAACTTTCTCCATGACACTATCTTTAGTCTTTTTTAGGCTGTCTTTTATTTTGCTAAATATCTTAAACATAAATTTTATATCCCCCACTTTGCAATATACCCAGCCGGAAATATATCAGAAAATAAGAAAAATAGAAATGCGGTTTTGATGTAGCGGTATTTTGAAGATAAAGTAAAAAATAAAAAGGTATTGATTTAATTATTTTGAAAATTATGGTATATTTGTACTGTTAATTTATTAATATATATTTTTTTAAAGGAGTATTTATAGGTATGGGTAGACCGTTTACGTATTCAAAAATTCTTGCAGGGGTAAGTAGTGGCGCTATATTTTTCAGTATGTCTGCGGATAGTGTTTTTGCGATAGGTGAAGCAACTTTTAATCATGCCCAAGAATTTCTGAAATCGCTATGCAAGATGGAATTTAAAACTACTGAAGAAATGTATTGGCATTGGGTAGATTTTTGTGTAAGGTATCTTATTAGGGTAGATGTATTAAAAAATTGTGCTGAATTTTTGAGAGATCTTGTGGATACCGGCAAATTGGAGTTCTTTAAAGAAATAAAATCCTTAGAAGAACTCGAAAAAAAATTGAAAGACTTTAAAAAACCGCCTCGTGAAGAAATGCACTCTGGGAGGAAAGAGATGGAGGATCTTCTACCAAAAATAGTGAAAAATATTGAAAATTACTTCCTGAGTTACTTGAAGGGTGAGCCAGGGGAGGCTTTACGTGAATATTGGCAAAGATTTAATGAAAATATGGTTCAAATTAAAAAACTTTTTTCTAATAGTGTGGATTATATCAATATGAATTTTGCGCAAAGTTTGCGGCTGGTTCGGGCAGTGTATTGTGCAGGAAGGGATGTAGTCACTGTAGACCCAAATGAGAAGAGTAAGCTGATATTTAGCTCTGACATTGTTTACTACAAAACTAATGGACAGTGCTCCGGCCATTGGGCTGAGAATATTTTTTATTACACAGCAGGAGCGTATCAAGAAAAAATTTATCTACACGAATATTTATGGCAGTGGATTTTAAAAACAATTGAAGAAAATAACAGCGTTTCAACTGAGAATGAAAATTTGGTAAAAGATAAATATGAGGAAAAGAATGAAGACAAAATTAATCTCATGGGTCCAGAGGCTAATGAACAGAAAAATCCAGAGGAATCAAAAGGTACAGATTTTTTAAATAAAAAGCATCACGCTGGGGAAGTTTCAGATAAAGAATGGAAAGCTACATTCACACAATCTATGGGCAAAAAGACTGGAACAATTAATGTAGCAAGTAAACAAAATTTTGTAAAAAATAAAAAAGAGGAAGATGGTATAGATCTAGACGAAGAAAATAACGACGAAGGTATTAAGAAATTTGATAATGAAAAACAGTTAACTAAATATACACTAAACTATTTTATTATGGACATGAAAAATCGAAGTAAGTTGCTTAAGGCAGCCATAAATGAATCTAAAAATAGTTCACAAAACAATAATAATGGAAGTTCAGAAATGGTTTTGGAGGATAATTCTAGTGATAAAGAGCAGGATTTATACAAATTCTATGATCTAGAACGCAAAAACGTTTTTTCAGCACAAAAGATTGAAGGTTTAAAATATAAAAGCAATGAGTTTATACCTTCACTACCTTTTTAATAAATAAAAATTAAGGTAGTGTGCTTTTGTTTTAACTTCAGATCAGCAAAGTTAAATAATTTAAGAAACATCAGTTCCGGGCAACAGATAACCTAGAAGCCAGACAATTCCCCGCTACTAGAGTGGGGGTTGACGGGGAGCTGAAGGTGACTTGAAAATTTAACGTAAAAATAACGTTTGGCGTTTAAAAAAGTACTAGGTAGAGTTGTCCTCTTGTTAGTGTAACAAGGTTTATACTTACACAGACCTCACTTTATTATTCAGTATTATTTGAAATAAAAAGCTATATACAAGATAAAGATGCCTATTGAACTGCATTTTATTGCTTTTCTTCAGGGAGTTTGACATTATTTATTTTTTTTACTTTTGCTATGCGATTCATTTACTAGTCACGTTTTACTGAACTTTATTAGCAAAATAAATATAAACGTTTGTAAAAATCGATATTTTTAAGCGTACCTGTTTCTATAAAAGTTTATTTTTATGAAAAATTCAAACCGATTATTTGTAAAAAAATATTGCTATATTTATGCCTATGATTTAAAATAAGGGTGTAGAGCCGGTGTGCTGGAATTGGCAGACGGGGCAGACTCAAAATCTGTTGTTGGAAACAACGTGTGGGTTCAAGTCCCACCACCGGCACCAAGAAAGGTATATATCAAAATTTAGAATTCATAGGTGTGTCGAGTTTTGTTTTGATGATGTAGAACGTAAGAACTTTTCAGTAAATAATTATAAAATTAATAACAGCCAAGATTTTGTTTGCAAATAACTTTGGGAAAACATGTGTACGTAAGCGAAGATTACCTGGAAAGCTAAAAGTTTGGAATGCGGTAACTGCAATAATTTGTTTTATTTTTTATAATATAATTTAAGAAATTAAGAGCGTTTAAAATTTTGAAAGGGAAAAAGGCAATAAAATGCGACTGGTTATTCAAAGAGTCAAAAAGGCAAGTGTTACAGTTGATGAAAAAGAAATTTCTAAAATTAGTAGAGGCTTATTAGTCTTGGTGGGAATAACACATAACGACAACGAAGAAATGGCAGATTATTTAGTTAATAAATTAGTAAATTTAAGGATTTTTGAGGATGAAAACGATAAATTAAATCTGTCTTTAAAAGATATAAACGGAGAACTGCTTTTGGTCTCTAACTTTACTCTTTACGCCGATTGCAGTAAAGGCACAAGGCCTTCTTTTAAAAATGCTGCTGGGTCTGAGTTCGCTAAAAATTTATATAACTATTTTGTAAAAAAGTGCAAAAATTTTGTGCCTACAGTTGAAGAGGGATCCTTTGGAAGTTATATGCAAGTAAGTTTAGTTAATGACGGGCCTGCAACTATAATTTTGGAAAAATAAAATTTAGTTAAATATAACATTTTTGCTTACAAAGACTTTTTTATTTGGCAGAAATTTGGCAGAGATAGGAATGAATACCTTTTTTAGTAAGGAGCTTTATTTTGTAACAATTTTGGACCTTTAATGTACTAGTTTTCAGTTTATAACACGTTAAATTCAAAACTTTCTTCTGACTTTCCTATTCTAACCTTATGTACTTTCTCATTTTTCTTTCTATTAAAAAAATTTTCTTAAAAAAGCTAAAAAAAGATGCAACATTCCTTCTGCTCTTTCTTATTTTTTACTATCTTGTTCTTTCTTTAAAAAGTTTTAAGTAAGTAAAATCAGGGAAATTATCGTCATCACGTGCTACTGACTGGTCCCAAAAATCTAAAAGAAAATTTTTTCTGTGCAGAATAGTTTCCTCTGTAGCTTTTTTAACTTGCCTAAATCTATTCTTTGTAGACTCAACGTATATGGGGTCTAAAACATCAAAAATAGCAGCACCTACTTGTTCGTCTGTTACAGCCAGTATTTTTTTTGCTAGCTCTCTGTCCATATGCGGAAGATTTATTTGCCCGTTATAATTAACTAAAAAACAACCCCAGTACCTAAAGTTTCTAAGATCATTAATAGTTCCAAAGGAGAGGTCATTATCGTACCCCACCACATTTACAGGGTTACCGTTTGAAGACCTAATTATTGAGTAATTCCAAGGGCATCTATCAAGTTGTGAGCAAAGTCCATCTAAAATTTCCAGGCTATATAAGTTTTTTACAAAAGATGGTGTAATATTTTTATTTCCAGATTCCCTAAAAGGCCAAAAGTCTATTCCTTTTGTGTCTTCTAAAAGGAGCCCGTCAGCATCTTGTTCACCAATTTTTTTTAATGTTACCATTTGGCAATTGGCTACAATTTTTTCAATTCCTAAAAGTTCTGCTAATCTTTTTGTTGCTACATTTCGAATTTTTGAATCAAAAAAGTCTTTTCCTTTATCTACACCTAATAACCAATTCCAACACGTAATATTATCTTCTCTATCGACTCTTTTTTGATATTTAAAAAATTTTATTCCTTCGTTTGTTCTAAATTTAATAGTCTTAGACCTTCCTCCACACTCGCTTAATACAGAACTTCTAGAAATCCTAATTATAGCAGGTGGACGTGTATATTTTAATGTTTCTAGTTTTCTATCTTTTTCTAATAATATTATTTCCAACTCTTTAATTGCCAAATTAGCTCCTACACTTCCGCAGATTTCACCATTTCTTGCCCAACCAAGCCACCCTTGACCTTCTACATTAGCCCTGTACCAAATATTATATTTTTTGTAAAGATCCCCAATCAACTTTATTTTTACAGCTTCAATAAAAGTATTTTTATTATTTTTTTCAAAACTTTTTCCGTCAGTTATGTATCCACTTATTTGCCCATCGTTACTATAAACAGAATAAAGAATCTCTTTGTTGTATTGCTCATTACCTGAGCCTATTTTTAAAGTTCTTATTTTTCCATCTGAATTTTGATTTGATCCACTAATTTTTTGGTGTTTTTCTAAAATTACATCCTCGCAAATGGAGCTACAGCTTAAGGTATTAAATTTAAAGTAAAATAAAATTAAAGAGAGGAAAGTGCCAAAAAATAGAATTCGCTTAAGAAGGCGTTTAAGAGCAGTTTTCAAAATCGCCACCTCAAAAATTGTATATTTAATATATATAATACTTTTAGACAAGCTATATAATGTTTAATTATAATAAAAAATTAAAAATCAGCAACCTTTTTTTATTAAAGATTTGTGAAAAAAGAGCACAAATGCACCTAGCAAAATAATTTAAGGCCATAAAATTTAAAAGGTTATATTTTAAAAACAAGCAAGTTTTATAAACTTACCTTTGCCCTATGAAGTAAGTTTTTTATTTTAATCTACCAGATTTTAGTACTGCCTATTAAAATGCATTTTCAGCTACAAACGTGTGTAGCAAATAAAAAAAATTAAAAATTTATAATCTAGGAATAAATCAATTTTGTAAAACTATTATTTACTAAAAAATAAGATTTTTTGTTTAAAACTATCTAGTTTTAGTTCTATATTAATTTTTCTATATATGTTGAAAATAATTAAACGCGCTAAATCTGGGTACCAAAAATACTAGTAGGCTTTACTTCGAAAAAAATTCTTAATGAGTAAATACTGACCCTACTTTTGAAAAATTTTACAAAAATAAATCAAGAGATTTCATATTTCAATAACAATACTCTTAATTTTAGCACTGTTACAAAAATTATTTTAAAGTAAAAACTTTTAGTCTCTTACACTCTAATCATTTTTACTGCTCTATATAACTATCAATTTGCTAATTTTTAATCTAAATTTTTTAATTACATCACATCAATTACATTAAAAACTGCTTTAAATCGAAACCTTCTTTTTCTAAGTTTTTTATGCTACTTATAGTTCCCATGGCAAAATCTTTTTTTCCTCCGCCTTTTCCGCCTACAGAATCAGTAATTTTTTTTAGAACTTCATTTGCAAAAACATCCTTACTGTTTAATGATTCACTTACTAAAACGGCAATAGTATTTTTTTCTTTTTGCTTGTTTACTAGTACAACTAAAAAGTCTTTTAATTTTAATTTTATTTTATTTAAAATTTCTTTAAAAATATCCGGTGAGCAGTTTTTTAATACTTTAAAAATAACTAAGGTTCCATCAACGTCTTTAGCGAAACTTAGTAATTCACTCACCTTAATCTCAGCCATTTCGAAGCTTAGCTCTTTTATTGTTTGATCTTTTTGGTTCATATCTTCAACTGTTTTGGTGCAAATTTTAACTAAATCTATTTTGTTTTTACTGCCCAAAATTTTAAGGCTATCTTTAATAGATTTTTCGCAAACTTTAAGGTAATTCATAGCATTCTTACCAGTTAAGGCTTCTATTCTTCTAACACCTGAAGAAACGGCACTTTCGCTTAGTATTTTAAAAAAGCAAAGCTCAGAAGTAGTATTTGCATGAGTTCCGCCACAAAGCTCACTGGAAAAATCCCCAATATTCAAAACTCTTACAACATCACCATATTTTTCAGTGAATAAAGCTGTTGCACCAGATTTTTTAGCCTCTTCTAAACTCATAATTTCAGTTTTTACTTTTATGTTTTCTAAAATTTTTTCGTTAATTAAATCTTCTATTTTCAGCAATTCTTCATCTGTAAGTTTTTTAAAATGGTAAAAGTCAAAACGAATTTTTTCATCAGTAACCAATTGACCAGCCTGTTTTACGTGTTCGCCTAAAATTAACTTTAAAGCACTTTGCAAAAGATGAGCCCCTGTGTGATCCCTTTTTATATCTTCCCGTCTTTCTTTAAAAACTTTAAGTAAAAACTCATTTCCTATTTTAAAATTTTCACTATTACCCCTAACTTTATGTAAAAAAACACCATCTTTTGTTTTTGTAGTGTCTAAAATTTTATTAGAAAAGTTACCAAAAATAACTTCACCCGTATCGCCTATTTGCCCGCCACTTTGTGCATAAAAAGGAGTTTTATCAAAAACTAAGAAAGCTTCGTCTCTTTCTTTTACCGGAACTACACCTAAAAGTCTTGCTCTTTCTTCTAGATGTTCGTAACCAGTAAACTGAGTCTTTTCAAAGTTTAAATTAATATTATTTTCTGTTTTCCAAGCGTCAATGTCGCTATTTTTTCTGGCACTTCGGGCCATTTCTTTTTGATTTAAAAGAAGTTCATTATATTTTTTTAAGTCTATTGCTATTCCTTTACTATTTAAAACCTCTTTTGCAATATCTAAAGGGAGCCCATAGGTATCTGTTAACTTAAAAGCATCTTCACCACTTAAAGTGTTGTTTTTTACATTTTTAATTAAATCTTCTAAGATTACAAGACCTCTATTTAAAGTTGAGGAAAAAATTTTTTCTTCTTCTTCAAGAATTCTTAAAATATGCTCTTTTTTTTCTTTTAAGTAAGGGTACGCATTTTCGCTTTGAGTTATAGCGCATGAAATAACTTTACCTAAAAAAAATTCTTTTATACCTAAAAACCTACCATGAACTATGGCTCTTCTAATTAAACGCCTTAAAACATAGCCTCTTCCTTCATTAGACGGAATAATTCTATCTGCTAGCATAAACATAGCACTTCTAATGTGGTCGGTTATTATTCTAATTGAGATATCATCTTTTTTATTTTCACTATATTTTTTATTCGCTAACTTACAAATAAAATCTAGTATATTTTTTACAGTATCTACCAAAAAAATATTGTCTACCCCTTGCATGATGCAAGCTAGTCTTTCAAGACCCATCCCTGTATCTATATTTTTTTGCTTAAGCTCTGAATAATTGCCATTGCCATCGTTTTGAAACTGTGAAAAAACTAAATTCCAAAACTCCATATAGCGGTCACAATCACAACCGGGTTTGCAGTCTTTTGAGCCACAAGAATACTTTTCGCCTTTGTCAAAATAAAGCTCGGAGCAAGGACCACACGGGCCTTTTCCATGTTCCCAGAAGTTATCTTCCTTGCCAAGTTTTACTATTCTTTCTACCGGCACACCTATCTGATCTTTCCAAAAATTAAAAGTCTCATCGTCTTCTTTGTAAATAGATACCCATATTTTTTCTTTCGGTAGTTGAATAACCTCTGTGCAAAACTCCCAAGCCCATTTAATGGCCTCTTTTTTAAAGTAATCAGAAAAAGAAAAATTACCTAGCATTTCAAAAAAAGTTCCATGCCTCGCAGTTATACCAACACTGGAAAGGTCTGGAGTTCTTATACACTTTTGGCAAGTTGTAACTCTTTTTCTTGGAGGTGTTATTTCGCCTGTAAAATATTTTTTCATTGGTGCCATACCAGAATTTATTAAAAGAAGGCTTTCATCATCTTTGGGTATTAGTGAAAAACTGTCTAGTCTCAAATGTTCTTTACTTTCAAAAAAAGATAAAAATTTTTCCCTAATTTCATTAAGTCCCATCCAATTCATAAAATAGTTCCTCCAAAACACACTTGTGTACTTATAAATGTATTTTAATCTAAAATCTTTAATTTACTGCTAAAAATTAAAAGATCTTTTACTAAAGAATAGAAAATAACTATATTTTTACTTGATTTTAGGCAATAAATTAAAAATTTTACTATAAATACATATTTTTTATAAAAGTTAAATAAATTTAAATGGTTTCAAAAAATATTTTTCCCTTCAACAATATTGTTTTTATACAAAACTTTTTTAAAAATACAAAGTTACGAAAAACCTAAGGTGTATACAAAATGTATTAAGTATAAGGGAAAAATAGCCTAGCTGTATAAGCCGATCCATAAAATAGTGAAGAACTTACACTTATTTTCTAGGTGCTGAACGAATGCTTCCATCCATTGTACAAATCATTTTCCAGCATAATTTTTCCCTTCACTATACCCTTTTTTATAGCCTACTGATTTCCCCCAATGGTAATTCTCGTCAATGTCGCGTGCCTTCTCCCACATTTTATCGTCATCCGCCCAATTACTCATTGATGCGATTAGTTCTTTTGTGTCATTATCGTAAACGTTGACACCAAATGTTCCATAACGTTTAGTGTATCCCCCAGCTGCACTCTTAACCTCATTATCTGAAATATTATTTTTTCTGTTTGCCATTTTAAAAATCCTCACAATATTTAAAAATTATGTGTTTTAATTTATTTAAAACACATTTTTATTATAATATATAAACAAAAAAATGTAAAGCTTTTTATAAATATTTATTATATACTACTAAAATTAAATATATAAAACATTTAGTACTAATTAAGGAAACAAAAAATAGCCCAGCCGGATAAGCTGGACTATAAAATGTGAAAAGCTCACCACCTATTTTCTAGTTGCAGACTATTGACAACCATTGTTATCTATATTTTTCAAGGTCAAACCTTTGTTGAAGCCTGCGCTGTATCCTGCACCGTAACCTTCTTCTTTACCTTTATGGAAAGCTGTTATCTCACCCGCCATTTTTCCACGACGGTAAGCATCTTCATACATTTCCGCATCGTGTCTTTTCTCCTCCATACTACGTGGTCCATAAAAAGCTGCTATTAAATGGTTGTCGTCATCATCGTAGACGCTGTAACCTCTCCCCTCCATCTCTTCTATACGTCCCCCAGCTGCATTCTCTACTTCTTTATCTGAAATATTATTTTTTCTGTTTGCCATTTTAAAAATCCTCACAATATTTAAAAATTATGTGTTTTAATTTATTTAAAACACATTTTTATTATAACATATAAATAAAAAATGTCAATTATTTTATTTATATTTGTTGTATACTACTAAAATTAAATATATAAAACATTTAGTACTAATTAATGAAACAAAAAATAGCCCAGCTGCTGGGCTGAACTATAAAACGGTGAAGAACTTACACCTATTTTCTAGGTGCAACCTAAGTATTGTTATCTATTTGCCATTGGTCAACTCTTTGTAAGCTTCTCGTTTACCTATATGGTAACCTATTTTCCCACCCGCATCTATGCCACGACGGTAAGCAACGTCATACAGTTCCGCATCGTGTCTTTTCTCCTCCATACTACGTGGTCCATAAAAAGATGCTACTACACGTTTTTCGTTATTATCGTAGACTATGTAACCGCTCCCTTTTTCATCTACGCGTCCCCCAGCTGCATTCTTCACTACTCTGTCTGAAATACTATTATTCTTTTTATTTGCCATTTTAAAAATCCTCCTAATATTTAGAAAGCATGTTTTAATTTATTAAAAACACGCGTATTATTATAGCATATAAACAAAAAATGTAAAGCTTTTTATAAATATTTATTATATACTACTAAAATTAAATATATAAAACATTTAGTACTAATTAAGGAAACAAAAAATAGCCCAGCGGCTAAGCTGAACTACAAAAAATAATTAAAAAATTAGTTTTACATGGCAACAATTTTTACTTTACATGTGATTAAAGTTGACCGCCATCATCAACTACACTTTTTGCTGCATCAAAGCCTTGCTTAAACCCCATTTGCTGTCCCCTTATTTGTCCCTTTATTTGTCCATTATGGTAAGCTTCGTTATATAAATCGGCTTTAGCGCGAGCTGCTTCATCAAAACCCTCGAACTGCTTAATTATTTTCCCTTTTTCATAATCATCGACAACAGTGTATCCATGTTCGCCGGAACTACGTGTTCCATATGTTCCTACAGCTCCCCCCGCTGCACTCTTAACCTCATTATCTGAAATATTATTTTTTCTATTTGCCATTTTAAAAATCCTCCCTATATTTAGAAATTATGTGTTTTAATTTATTTAAAACACATATATTATTATAACATATAAATAAAAAAATGTAAATATTTTTATTTTTTTTATAAATTATAACAAAATAAAAATATTTTTAACAAGTAAAGGAAGAATATAGATCTTGTAGATTTTATAGATGTTTCAAACTTTGGAATTAATGAATAAATCTTTACAGAACGTGCGAAAAAATTAAAAATATAATTTATAATATAGAAAAAAAGGTGAAGAATAGATGAAAAACCACACAAAAATTACAGCTATTTCTACTTTTGGAAGTAATGGAAAATCTGAATTTTTTGACAATTATGGTAATTTAATTTATTTTTCAGATCTAAAGAAAAGTGCAAATAACAGTCATGCTAGGCTTTTTAATAAAGAAAAAATTTTAATTTCGACGATAGAATATATAAATAGTCGAAGTGTTAGAGCCACTAAATATACTTTGCAAATAAACGGCAAAGAATATTTGTTCCAAGATATTGAAGGGAACGGCAATTTACGTTGCAAAGACAATAACTTTTATTTAAAAAGAGGTTTTTTTGATAAAGGCTTTACACTTTATTCAAAAGAAGAAAAAATTATGAAAGTTAGAACACATAATATATTTAGAGATTACCTTAAAGCAAAATACATTGTAAACATAAACAATACAAAAAGTGAAGATGAAATAAATTTTTTAATTAGTGTTTGTTTAATTTACTTCATTTTAGTGTACGAGACAGCAACGGTTTCCCAAGGAATGAATATGGGAAGTTTTTAATTTAAATAGTTTGAAAACTGGGCTAATTCAACATAAAAACGCCTTTGCTAATGGGAAAATAATGGATATTCGGAAAAAACATATTTTTTAGGCTATATCTTTTTTATTTTAGGGTTCGACATTATTTCGTCTGATCAAATTTAACACTGCAAACTTAAATAAAAAAGTTTTCTTTTTAAAGTAAATGGTGAGCTCAAAAAACATGTCACTTACTAAACTACACTTTAAATTTTAATATTCACAAAGTCTATCTGGCTGCAGCAATATCTACAAGAAACTTTTAACTTACTGTCTCGAAATTCATAAAGACTCCGGCCTTTATTTCTTCAAGGTCTTTCTTTATTGTCCCACTTTTCCAACAAGCATGGCAAAGTCCAATATACTTTTCATTGCCACCAAGCTCCAACTGCTCACCTTCATAGATTATTTTGTTCCCAATATATTTAGCGTTCATAACAGCTTTCTTTCCACAAACACAAGGGGAAGGTAACTCCCTAATGCAGTCAGAAACTTCTATTAACCTTTTGCTTCCTTCAAATAAGTTCCCCATATAGTCAGTCTTAAGACCATAGCACATAACCATAGGCGAATTATCTGCTAGTGCCCTCAGTTCATTTACTTGTTTTGCTGTTAAAAACTGCGCTTCGTCTACTATTACAACATCATAGCCTTCAATATCTTTTACAGTTTCCTTGATGGTCTTAGATGTGCTAACTACCACTGCTTTTTTTAAAAGTCCTATTCTAGACTTTAGTATAACCTCACCATCTCTTTTGTCTAAAGAAGGCTTTAAAAGAACAACTTTTTTACCATGCTCTGTAAAGCTAAAACTTTTCATTAAAGCCATTGCCGTTTTACTAGAGTTCATAACTCCATAAAAAAAGTACATTTTCATAATTAAAATTCACCTACTTTTTAGCTATATTAATCTTGCGTTCTGTGTGATTTTTTATTCTTTCAATGTTCCCAGAGTGCTTATAAATTATTAACATGGCAATTAATAATAGAAGAATAGTAGTAATAGCAATATATTTAAAATCCTTTTTTTCTATTAATCCTAAAAAAAAATTAAAAGCAGGCAAAGACAAAGTACCAACCATAGAGGCAAGGGACATTATTCTAGAAAAAAATAGAGTTAAAAGAAAAACACCAACAGCCAGTAAAGACACTCTAAAATCAAAGAAAAGTGTAATAGGTAATAAACAAGTAACGGCTTTGCCTCCTTTAAACTGGAAAAAACAAGGATAAACATGCCCTAAAATCAAAAATATTCCGCAGACAAGAGAAGTTACCGAAAAAATAAAATTAACAAAGTCTTTATTAACGTGGACAAACTGCTCTTCCATCCTGCAAAAAATCGCTCTTACAGCAATATTAGAGAAAATTAAAGCCACTATGGACTTAACAATGTCACCAGCAAAAGTTAAAATCGCAGGAAAAGCTCCAACCGTTCTTAAAACATTAGTAAAACCTGCGTTGCCACTGCCTAAAGACCTAATATCTTCTTTCACACCAAAAAATTTAGTAACTACTATTGCAGAATTAAAGCTCCCCAATAAATAACTAACAACAGCAACAAGCAAAAATAAGCACACACCACCAAATAACATAAAAAACACCAAAATAAAAATCTGTTTGAATAAAGACTAAAAATCCCTTTGAAATTTTAACATAAAAAAGAAAAATTGAACTTAACTTTTTTAAAGATTCGCAAAAATAAACGTGACCCTCAAGTTTACTCTTAAAACAATAAAAAGATTTTGCGTATTTAACTTTTTAACACCACTAAAAAATAAGTATGTATTATTTTACGGAAAAATTTTTATTATTTTCTAAATAGCTGTAATTCAAGAAAAGCCTGTAAAATTCTAATTACAGACATATTATACTACACAAACCATTAAAGATAACAGTATAGAATAAATATTTGTTCTGGACACTGTCTTTCAGTCATTAAGGTAATAGTTACTATAATGTTTTTATTCAAATAAAAATATTTGTTACTTAAAAATTCAGTAATAACTCTGTTTTATGCATTACACTTTCTAAACATTAAACCATTCAAATAAAGTGGAAAATAACTAAGTGCAAAAATTGTCTTTTTAATAAATAGCTAAAACATAGCAATTAATGGCCTTAAAAACCTTATTGAATTAGAATTTTTGTACCTTATCCAGCACATGCAATAATTAAACTAATAAAACAAAAATAAATTGCACTTTTTGTATAACTTTGGTATACTATATAGTCAGGTTTTACTTTGTTTAGATTGGGCGATTGTTCTTATTTTTGTCTTCTCTTAAAGTGGTAACAGGGAGGTGTGCTCTTTTGGGGAAATTAGTAAAGAAATGGTGCGAAATAAGTCTCATAGTAAGGATCCTTATAGCCCTGGTTTTTGGTGTTGCTTTAGGGATTTTGTTTCCTTCCATGACCTGGTTTTCAAGTTTTGGTACAGTTTTTGTTGGTGCTATGAAGGCGATTGCTCCACTTTTGGTGTTTACCGTTGTTTGTGCATCTGTTGCTCAGGCGAATGGAAATATTGGGAAGAGGTTTAGAACAGTTCTTTTGCTGTATGCTATAAATACATTGTGCGCAGCTTTTATAGCAGTTATGGGAAGCCTTTTGTTTCCTGTTAAGATTAAATTAGCAGCGGCAGTTTCAGAGTCTGTTGGCAAGAATTCGCCTGGAAGTCTAGCTGAAGTTTTTTTGCATTTACTTAGCAACGTGGTTCAAAATCCAATAGTTTCAATGTCTAGTGGCAATTATTTAGGAATACTTTTTTGGGCCGTTGTTTTAGGAATTAGTATAAAAAAAGTAGCTGGTCAAAATACGGTACACGTGTTTTCAGATATTTCTAAAGCAGTTTCGCTAATTGTAAAGGGCATTATACAGTTGGCTCCTTTTGGCATTTTTGGGTTAGTTTATAAAGCCGTTAATGAAAGCGGTGTAGAAGTTTTTAGAGATTACGGAAAACTACTCTTGCTGCTAATTGGATGCATGCTGGTTTCGGTTTTTATTGTAAACCCCATAATTGTTAGTATTTTTTTAAAAAGGAATTCCTACCCTCTGGTTTTAAAATGTTTAAAGGAAAGTGGTATACCGGCTTTTTTTACACGAAGTTCTGCTGCGAATATTCCAGTTAATATGAACCTTTGCCAAAAGCTGGGTCTAGATAAAGACTTTTATTCTGTTAGTATACCCTTAGGTTCAACAATAAACGTTAGCGGAGCCACTGTTACCATAACAGTTATGGCACTCGCTGTTTGCCATACTTTGGGTATAAAGGTAGATTTTTCTACTTCTCTTATGCTGAGTTTGCTTTCAGCAATTAGTGCGCCTGGTGCACCGGGAGTTACAGGTGGTTCTCTTTTACTTATACCAATGGCGTGCTCTTTATTTGGTGTTGGCAATGAAGCGGCGATGCAAGCAGTGGGTGTTGGGTTTATAATAGGTATAGTGCAAGATTCTTTCGAAACTGCTCTAAACTCTAGTGGAGATGCACTTTTTACCGCTACTGCTGAATACGTAGAAAGAAGAAAAAGGGTGAAAAAATCGGATTTTTAGGAGGGTCGTAAAAGAAGCGGGCATAGGGTCAACCCTTTAGTTTATTAAAGAGTAGCCAACAACTCGTGAAAAAACAAACAGGGTGGAAGTTCGCGTGCATACAGAACTGCAGTGTTAAACCCGGATATGTGTGAAAAATAAGATAAATAAAAATTCAAAAAAATAAAAGATTATAATCCAGAGTTAATAATGTATTTCTTAGATTAGTTTTTTATGAAATAAAGTCTGCTATTAAGTTTATATGTTTTTAACACTGCCTGTACATCCGTGAATTTGCGTGTGTTAGCTAAAGTTGTTGCTACAGAAAATACCTATATTGTATCTGTTCATTTGGTTAAAATTATTAATGCGAAAGTTCTGTTAATTAATTACTTGTGCGAATTTTCCGGATTTATTTCTATTTTTTTCAATATAGGTGCAATTCTGGACTTTCCATAAAAACAAAAAAGTCCTGCATAGGCATAATAAATGTATTTTTACGGTATATGCCACTGAGAAAATGTCTTCTTAAATTTTAAGAGGTGGCAAAATGAAGCTATGTGGTACACAAAAACACGATAATTTTATTCTTATAAAGAAATTTTTTGTATATAAAAAAGGGGTCTAGGATCGGTAAATTCTATTAATATTTTTGTCACAAACACATAAATAAACATGTAATATTGCTTTTTTAATATTTATATTCTACAATATTTTCCAAATATTAGTAGAATTTTGGTGGAGAAAATGCCTATTCCAAAAGACCATGAATTCTTTCCAGCAATAATGAAATACCTTAGTGATGGAAAAGAGCACCATAGAAAGGGAATAAAGTTTTTTGCTGCAAATTCCTTTAACTTAACCAGTGAAGAGAGAAATAGGGTTTACGAAAATAGCAAAGACAACATTGCTGAGGACCGTGCTGGTTGGGGACTAATGTTGCTAAAAGAGACAGGTTTAGTAGAGAATACAAGAAGGGGTTACTACAAAATAACAGATTTTGGTAAAGAAATTTTTTACAGTCACCCAGAATACATAACTTATAAATTTTTGCACCAATATGGGGGTTTTAAACTTTTTGAAGAAAATTATAAAAAGGATATTAATGCTGGAAAAGACTTTTCTAACTTTGGTAAAGATAAGGACGGCAGAAGTAATATGGAAGAAAAATTTATTAGTAAAAAAGATGAATTAAGTAAAACAATTTCTATGCCAAAATGGCACGAGTTTTTTCCGTCAGTTATGAAATATCTTGCAGACGGTGAAGTGCACTACATAAAAGAAATAAAAAAGTTTGCCGCAGATTCTTTTAATTTAACAGAAGAAGAAAGAAATAGAACGTACGAAGGCAGCGAAGAGAATGTAGCTGAAAATCGTGCTGGTTGGGCAATTTCTGAGCTTAAATTGGCTGGTTTAATAGAAAGTCCAAGAAGAGGCCACTACAGAATAACAGGGCTAGGTAAAGACATTTTTAATAATCACCCAGAGTATTTAAACTATAAATTTTTGCACCAATATGGGGGTTTTAAACTTTTTGAAGAAAATTACAGAAAATTAAATAATAAAAACAATACCGTTTCTTTGCCAACAGAAAGTGACTATTTTCAAAAGAAAGATTTACAAGACCAAGAAAAAATAGATCCTTCTAAAAAAATTGATGATGCTTTTTCTGAGATAAATAAGTCTTTGGGCGACGAAATATTAAAGGAAATAATGAAAATCTCCGACTATGATTTTGAGCATTTAGTCACTAAACTCTTAATAAAAATGGGTTATGGATCCCCGGACCTCAATAAAAATGCTGTAACTAAAAAATCTTCCGACGGCGGAATAGATAGTGTTGTAACAGCAGATAGATTCGGTTTTGAATTTATTTGTATACAAGCAAAAAAGTGGGATCTAAATTCCACTGTTGGAAGACCGGAAATACAAAAATTTTTAGGAGCTTTGGTAGGTAGAAGCGCCAAAAAGGGTTTATTTATTACAACTGCAAAGTTTTCTTCAGATGCAATAAATTTTGCAGCACGTCAACTTAGTGCTAAAATTGTTTTGGTGAACGGCAAAGCTTTGGTGGATCTTATGATCGAATACGGTCTAGGTGTAATCGTAGAAAAAACACTTGACGTTAAAAGAATAGATAGCGATTTTTTTAGGAGTTTTTCTAGACCAGAAATTTTAGTATAATTTTTTGCCATTTTTACGTTAATTTATTTACAGTAAGGTTGTAAATATTAGTAAGTGCGTTTTGCAAAAATATTTTAAATATTAAGTTTTTTCATGTATGTTGAGTGTACTTTTAATATGGACTTTTTTGCTAGTTAAATTTTAATTTAAATAGACTAACATTAATTGTTTAAACATCTATTGGTATTTTTCTTAATTGCGCCAGTATCAAGTTTTTTATGAATTTATAATATTCTAAATTTAATATATTATAAAAATTAAATTAGTTTATTATAATAAAAAAATACAATAAAAGCCTTAATAAAAAATAAAATTCACTTAATAAGTAACTTATAATGTGGCACGGCAGATATTATTTGTGTGTGAAATATTATAATAAAACTAAAATCTATAAATTTTTACTACCATTTTTTGTTTTAATTGTGTATAATAGCAAGTATTATTTTAAAAAAGTTGATTTACTATCTAAGTTTGTTTTTAAGTTTTATACATAAATATTTTTTGTAAGTTATTGCTAAAGGAAAGAGGTAAAAATTTTATGGAAGTTAAAAAAAATGAAAGAAAAGATATAAGAAATATAGCTATAATAGCGCACGTAGACCATGGCAAAACCACGCTAGTAGATAAACTTTTGACTCAAAGTGGTTTATTCAGAGAAAATGAAGCCGTTAGTGAGCGTATGATGGACAGTGGTGACCTTGAAAGAGAAAGAGGTATAACTATTCTTTCAAAAAACACATCCATTATGTACAACGGAGTTAAAATAAATATTTTAGATACTCCCGGCCACGCAGATTTTGGAGGCGAAGTTGAGCGAGTTTTAACTATGGTAGATGGTGTCCTACTTTTGGTAGATGCTTTTGAAGGCTGTATGCCGCAAACAAAATTTGTTTTAAAAAAAGCTTTGAATTTAGGCAGAAAGCCTATAGTTGTTTTAAACAAGATAGATAGACCTTCTGCAAGGCCAGAAGAGGTAGTGGACGAAGTTTTGGATTTATTTATTGAACTAGGCGCCAATGAAGACCAGCTAGAATTTCCTGTTGTTTATGCTTCAGCAAAAGAAGGATACGCAACTTTGGACCCAACAAAAAAAGGTGAAAATATGAAGCCTCTTTTAGACATTATTCTGTCTGAAGTTCCCACACCAAAAGGAGAAGAAGACGCTCCCTTTCAGGTCCTTTTTTCTAACATTGATTCCGATGATTACGTTGGAAGAATCGCTATAGGAAGAGTAGAAAGAGGCTCAATTAAGACTGGCGCCAATGCTGTACTCTGCAGAACTGACGGCACTATTTCCAATGTTAAAATAACTAAGCTTTATCAATTTCAGGGCTTAAAAAGAGTAGAATGCCAAAGTGCAAAATTTGGAGATTTGGTCTGTATTTCTGGCATTCCGGATGTTAACATAGGCGAAACTTTATGCTCGCCAGAAAAGGTGGATCCATTGCCGTTTGTTAAAATAGATGAACCCACGGTTTCCATGATTTTTATGGTAAATAATAGTCCTTTTGCTGGAAGAGAAGGAAAGTTTGTTACGTCTAGAAATATTAGAGATAGACTTTTTAAAGAAATAGAAACTAATGTTGCTATGAAAGTCGAAGAAACCGACAATGCAGATAGTTTTAGAGTTTCTGGTAGAGGAGAGCTTCATCTTTCTATACTAATAGAAACTATGAGGCGTGAAAATTATGAATTTCAAGTTTCAAGGCCAAAAGTAATATTAAAAGAAGAAAATGGAAGAAAAATGGAACCTGTAGAATTTTTGACGATTGAAGTCCCAACAGAGTATACCGGTGCTGTTATGGAAAAGTTGGGTGCAAGAAAAGCCGAACTTAAAAATATGAGTACAAAAGGTGAAAATACCACTGTTCTGGAATTTAGAATACCAGCAAGATTTTTAATGGGTTACAGAAGTGAATTTTTAACAGACACTAACGGTAATGGTATAATGAACCATGTTTTTGACGGATATGAAGAATATAAGGGTAACTCTCCTAAAAGAAATTATGGGTCTTTAATTGCTCACGAAACAGGCGAGGCTACCGCTTACGGACTATTTGCAGCACAAGATAGGGGTCGACTCTTTATTGGTGCTGGTACTCCTGTGTATGAGGGCATGATAGTCGGGATGAACCCTAAAGCTGAAGATTTAGTTGTTAACGTTTGTAAAAAGAAACATGTTTCCAACATGAGAGCCAGTGGGTCAGACGAAGCCTTGCGCTTGGTTCCACATACAGTTTTGAGTTTGGAGCAATCTTTAGAGTTTATTGCTGACGACGAGCTTGTGGAAGTTACTCCTAAAAATATAAGGCTTAGGAAAGTTTATTTAGACAAGAATCAAAGGAATAAGGCTAGAAAGAATTAATAGTGATTTTCCCCCTCTTTATTTTGGTTAATTTTATGTGAGATTTTTTATATTCTTTAAGAGTTTTAATTAAATGTATTTTTTAAACGTTGCTTACCTTTTCTGATTTGGAATTAAGGCTTCTTAGCTAAGAATATTTAGTTTATGTAAAACTACATAAAAATACTTATTGTACATCATTTTTTTAAAATCTTCTAGTGATTTTAAAATTAAGATAGTATCGTGCCGAAAATATTTAACAAAAAGACTTTTATGTAAAAATGGGCAAGATGCCATTTACTGCAAGCCAGTGCTAGAACCTGGAAGAAGTTTAAAAATTTTCACGTAGGGAAGTAAAAAATTCTAAAATATTAGCTATAAAATGAGTGAAACTAAAAGTAAACTTACTCTTATTTTGGCAGGATACGCTGCCCTTATTTCCACCTAAGTAGACGGCATCTCTGTAGATGTATCCTCCTCCATGACTGGTTGTTGCAGATTAGTTTTACCAATATAAGTATTTCCTGTTATTTTTTAGAGCTTTAGTAAATTCCCGGTTTTGTTTTTAAAACAAGGCAAATATTTTAATGTTGTAAAAAAATATGTTAGCACAGAAAATTTTTTTACGTAAAGCTTTGTCAAATTTCACCTCTAAAAGTTTTGAACAGAATTTTTTCTTAGCCAATAAAGAACGACGGATTTTAAGCTTTTGTATTTTACTAGATTTAAGGATATATACACTGTAAAAACAAACAGAAATCGTTAAAATTACGTGGATGGAAGAAGGTATGATTTTATTTCCATACATTAGGTTTAACAACTGAAAACAATAGTTATATAACAAAATTTTCTATAGTAAATATACCTTTTGTAACACAAAACACTTATCTAATTATCGCAGTTACAAAGAATAAACTTACTTAAAGCGACTTTAAATGGTTACTGTACAAAAAATTTTCTACGTTTTTGCCCCAAAAAGAAGCTTGTACCTGAGCAATATGCGATTTTCGCAACAAAAACATTAGCAACCTAGACTTCCCTATTCCGCCGCCAATGGTATACGGTAATTCCTCGTTTAAAATTTTCTTATGGTACGGGAAAGACAGTTTGTATTCACAGTTTGAAATTTTTAGTTGTTTTTCCATAGACTTCTTATCTACCCTAATTCCCATAGAAGAAATTTCAACAGCACTTTTTAAAACATCACTGTATAAAAGTAAATCGCCATTTAAATCCCAGTCATCATAATCAGGACTCCTCAAGTCGTGAGGTTTACCGTCCTTTAGATTTTTTCCAACCCCAATAATAAACACAGCCTTTTCATCTCTTACAAAAGCCTGCTCTCTTTCCTGCGAAGACAAGTTTTGGTAATTGTCATAAAGATCTTCACTACTTACAAAAGTCACACTACTCGGTAAACTTAATTTTTTTAAAGAAAATTTCTCTTCTAAATAAGATAATGTTTTAAGAATAATTTCATATATGATACTAACTGTGGACTTCAAATAACCTAAATTTCTGTCTTCTTTGCTTATTACTTTTTCCCAATCCCATTGGTCTACTAAAAAAGAATGCAGAGGATCCACAACTTCATCTTTTCTAATGGCTTTCATATTAGTAAATATTCCCATGTGTTTTTGGAAACCATAACGCGCCAAGGCTTCTCTTTTCCACTTAGCAAGTGAATGGACAACTTCAAAAATTTCTTTGTCTTTTTCAAAAGTAACAGATTTTTCTATCCCCGTAAGATCATCCTGCAGCCCAGTTCCAAACGGAATAAACAGCGGGCACGGAACTTTTAAAAGATTTAAAGCTTTTGAAAAATTATTTTCAAAAAACGTTTGTGCTTCGTTTATCATTAATAAAGTCTTTAAATATTCGCCTTCAGGTATCATAAACTGTAACCTCGCACAATAACACTTTTAAAAATAAAATAAATTATAAAGAATATTATAACAGATTTTTGCAAAAAATAGAACAAAGGCTCTTTCTTTGAGAATAAGTCACAAATCTATGAACGAAAACTCTCTAAGTTTAGAAAAGCTTAAACGAGTCTCCCTTCTTCACTTCTTAAAAATTTTAATTAATAAGTTCCTAATATTTGCTTTAACACTGAAATAAAACTTTCTTTTACCCAGAATTTATTTATTAATAATTATTTTAGACTTTGTTTTATAAAATATTTTTTATATATACTATTTATATGAAATAGATAATTTTGCAGTTTTATATGTTTTCACTTTTAGTTAGTCATAGTACCCACAAATATTTTAAGTTTTTACTGGTAAATTTATTATTTTTTGATTTATTACCTTTATAAATAAAATACAGTTCAAATATTTTTATATAAATTTTATTACCATATATAAATTGATTATTTATATATCTTTTTATTTTTTAGGCCTTCAAAAAACGAAGAACCACTAGTAAAAACATTTATATGATTTTTGGTAAATCAAGAAAGAACAGTACAGCAAAATAAAATTAAAAATTATTTTCGTACTAAAACTGGATATATTGAAGTAATGAGCTCAATTTTACAAAGTTCACAATTTAGACTTATTTCTAAATCACATCCTTTTAAACTTTAAGTTTTATAACAACTTTGCTGTATCTATTCGCTTTTTGCATTATCAAAACCACCGAAACTTAACCAGAAGTCAAAAGCACTAAGTCTCTATAAAATTTACTTAACTATTAATTTTTCGGGCCTTTTTATTTTTACTGCCCATTTTATTTAAAAGATTTATAACAAAAATTAAAACAAAAACAAAAAATAAAAGAATACTAGAAAGAGCGTTAATTTCAGGACTTACAATTTTCTTTGTCATAGAATATATAAGAATCGGTAGCAATTGTGTTGTACCACCTGTGAAGTAACTTACTATAAAGTCATCTAAAGACAGAGTAAAAGACATCAAGATCCCCGAAGCTATTGCTGGTAACAGGTAGAAAAAAGTTACTTTAAAAAATGCCTTAATGGATGTACATCCAAGGTCTTTTGCAGCATATTCTAAACAATGATCCATATTATAAAGTCTAGGTAAAACAGACAAAACAACCGTTGGTATACATATTGTGGTATGCGCCAAAACCAACGTTAGAACTCCCAGTTTTAAAAATTTTATTATTCTAAATAGGGAAATAAAAAGAACCATCAAAGAGATGCCGGAAATGATTTCCGGGCTGACCATAAACATACTATTCAAATTTAAAAAAATTTTTCTTGGTAATTTTTTAAATTTACTTATTCCAATAGCGGCTAAAGTCCCTATTATAGCAGCCAATAAAGAGGCCACTATGGCTACAAAAAAGGTGTTTAAAAGAGCTACTATTATGTCTTTATCGTTAAAAAGTTTTGCATACCATTTAAAAGAAAAACCCGAAAAAACTGCTCTACTTTTTGAACTATTAAAAGAGAATACAACTAAAATACAAATAGGCAAATACAAAAAAGCAAAAACCAAAAAAAAATATACTTTTCTTATTGTTTTCATAAAACCTCTAAGCCTTTAAAATATTTATTCTATTCTACATAGACAGAACTATATTTGTATATCTTTTAACAGTCAATTAGCTTTGTGCTAAGGTAATGCAAAAAAACTACATATATCATATCAAATTATTTTCTATATAGGAACAAAGAAGGGTAACACAGTTACCGAATAATTGATAAGAAGCTATATATTTTAAATTTTCACTACCTGCATAATTTAGATTTTGAAAATTTTTACCGCCCTTTTACACGTCTCCCTAGTTTTAGTTCCACAGTAAAATACTTTTGGGATACCTTCACGCTTTGTTCTTTTTCAACAGTAATATTTGTTTTTTAATTGATTAATACAAGTTCTGCTATGCTGTGCGATTTTAAAACACAGTCTTGTGATCCACAAGTTTAGTTCTGTGTATTTTTTAGTCAGTATACGTAAAATTGCTTTATGTATAAATGTTTTATGACTAAATATTAGCAGTTTATTTTTGTGCTTCCTACAATTTGTGCTTTAAAATGAGTAGAAACGCAATTTTTTAGCATGTTATGCTTGTTTACAAAAAATTGCTAAACTAGTCTCTTTTATTTACAACTTTTAAATAACGAAAACTATATTTTAAGTATCTCCGGCCCGTTATAGCGCCATAAGCGAACCAAGTATAGCACTAATTTAATATGTGTTTTCTTTTATATTATGTGACAAACTTCCGTGATGCTTCTAGTATTCTTTATTTAGCAACAGCTTTTATAGACTCATACTTAAGTTAAAGTCAATTAATTTTAACCAAAAGTGGACAGCCTTCGTAATATATCTATTAAGGTGAACTTTTGCCATCAATTTCATAAATTTAATTTTAATTTATTATTTTGGAGGTGTACTGCTGTATTTTAAATGAACTGTTATTGTAGGCAAGGAAAATGGATTCTTGCTTTTGTTACTGGTCTTACTGTTGCTTACCTTTTACCAGTAAAAGTAGTTATAAGACTTTTGGTCTTGTTATTGGTTTTATTATCTATTTATTTAATTAAATGCTAAAAGGAGAGTTTTATGAAAGTAGTCGTATTTAAAGGTGCAAAATGGTTGAACTTTTTATTAAGAAAAATATTTAGAATAAAAAAAGAAAAAATTAATTAACAGTAATAAAGAATATGCAAAAGTTATATTTTTGCAAAATTACATATTAAAAACAAAAATAATTTTAAAAGGGCAGCTCTTAATTAATTTCTTACTACTGGATGGCATTATTCTGAATAATTTTTGAAAAAATTAATACGAGAGCACAATTATTTTAACATGTGTATATACTATATGTTTTTGAAAAATAAGACTTTATTTATATATTTATTTTTAGGTTTGCTTGTGCTAAAATGCTTTTGTTGGAGTATTTAATGCTTTTAATACATTTAATACAGGAATAATTTTATGATTAGAGGTAAATATTTAACTAATTTAAGTTGTGTTGTTTTAGGCACAATTTTTACAAATACAGCGCAATGTAGTAGAGCTTTTAATGTCGAAAAAGGTTTAGACTCTGAAAAAGATGGAAGTAATAGTGATATTGTACAAGCGCAAGAGGCAAAGAATAAAGAGCAGCCACAAGGAAAGGTACTGTCCGATGATAAGCTTAAGGAAATAGTGGAAAAATATTGGAAAAATATAGAAAAGGAGATTGATGAAGAGGTAAAGAAAGAAATAATTGAGCTAAATATAAAAGCTTTTTGCACAGCGTTTGTGTTTTTTTTGATTGCTTTTATTGTACTTTTTCCATATCTTCCATTTATTCCACGAAGGTATAGAAATGAAATTGAAGTGCGTGTTAACGCTTATCGCCGCTTTGTTGCAGAAAAAATTGAAGCTACTTGCCTTTTTGTTGTTGGAAAATTAGAAAGAGTTGCGAATTGGTACTTAAGTTATCTACGCTCTCATAATCATCAATCAGTGTAAGTACAAATAGATTAAAAAAACTGTGATGTTATGTTTTTAGTTTAATATATATGCATAATATACATATTTTTTTAAAAAAGAAGATTTTTTCTAACTTTACTTTTTATTAGCCTATGTGCTAAACTATGTTTGTAAAAAATTTTTTTAAGGGGTTAAATTCTATGCTAAGTAATAGGTTTTTAAAAGGCGCTAGTTTTGCAGTTTCTGGTACAGTGCAGTATAGGATACGCTGATAAAGAGAATTTGGGCATTGGTTCTAGCTATTCTGGAAATTTAACCGGTTTGCAAAAAGGCTCTGGTGATGACAAGGCTCAATTGCAACAGAAGGAATTAGCCGAAGTCTTAGATATAATGAAAATAAACAGGCAACAGCACGACGATATAGAGAAGGAAAAGGAAGAATTGAAAAAAATATACGAAGAAAAAATGAAGGTGATTAACGAGAAAAGGAAGAAAAATAATAAGGACTATGATGATCTTTTGGAACGTAGCAATTCTCTCAAAGACAGTTTGGGAATAGAGAGGAATTTAACTTTTCTAGAAAAAGTTCGTATTGGGGTAATAGCTTTTGAGATAATACTGTATGTTTTGCTTGGTGGTTTTGGTATTATGCTTTGCTTGGCAATACTTTGTTATGATAAAACAGTTATCAATCTTGGTGATGTTGCAGATGCATTGTCAGCCTTTGTAGAAAAAATTAAGGCTAAATTTTCAAATTGTTTTAGTTTAGAGGGAAATAATGTTTAAAGTTGTTTCTTGTTTCATCTTAGAATACAATTTTTGTGAGTTTTTATTTTGCTAAGACAATTGTGCTTGATGATTTTTTATTAATTTATGGCGCCTTTACCCAAAGAGACCTGTTGTGTTTGTGTCGTTGCTTTTTGAAACTGTCAATGTATAAGTTTTTTTCGTGCTTAAGTTTCTTTGGGCCTTTTATTCAAAAGCATAGTTTAGCAAACTCTCTCTATTTCTCTTTTTAGTTTTGATATTATCCTTTTTTCTAGTCTAGATATGTAAGACTGTGAAATTCCGAGGAAGTCCGCTACCTCTTTTTGGGTGTGCTCTTTTTTTCCACAGAGTCCGAATCTTAGTTCCATTATGTTTTTTTCCCTCTCGCAAAGCGAAGATATTACTCCTCTAATGACTTTGCACTCTGACTCTTTTTCTATTTCTTTGTTGACTACGTCCTGGTCGCTTCCTAAAATATCTGAAAGCAGAAGCTCGTTGCCGTCCCAGTCAATATTTAAGGGTTCATCAATAGACACTTCACTTTTCATCTGTGAACTTTTTCTAAGAAACATCAAAATTTCATTTTCTATACATCTTGAAGCGTAAGTAGCTAGTTTAATATTTTTTTCCGGGCAAAAAGTGTTGACCGCTTTCATGAGCCCAATAGTTCCAATGGAAACGAGGTCTTCTAAAGAAATATTACTGGATTCAAATTTTTTTGCTATGTAAACCACAAGTCTCAGATTATGGGTTATTAAAATTTCCTTTGCGTTTTTTTCGCCCCTTTTAATTCTTTCCATTACTTTTTCTTCCTCCTTTTTGGTAAGAGGCGCCGGTAATGTTTCAGGGCCGTTTACATAATGTATTGAATTTATCAATCCTAATTTTTTTAATATTTCTATAAAAAAATTTCGTATTCTAAGCATTTTTAACTGCCAGCCTTTCCTTGCTTTAAAATTTTTAGTATCAAAGAGTCTTTATAAATAATATATTCATAATTAGGAGTTCTATGATTTTTAATAAAGGGCTGTTCAAAAATTAGTTTCTTACTTTAGACTTTTTTTGCAATATTTTTAATTTAGCCTTAGCTTAAATTAACTTTAGATTGTGTAATTTTCGTTTTTAATTTTTTAGATTTTTTTATTACAAAGAGGTAATTAATAAAATTCAGTTTATATTAGAAAATTCTGCACAAAGATTTAAATTTTTACTTCATTGTAATTAGGTACTTTTTATAAAGCATATATAGTGAGATATTTTTAGTTTTTTTATTTAAATTTCAGTATTAGAAGTACGAGAAAATTTGATTAAGTTTTTTACTATAAGACCAGTAAAAATTTCTTATTTTGTAATTTCCCTTAATTACTGCGTTTTCCAGGATTTGGTGAAGAAAAAAGTAAATTTTTTTCTTAGCATTATTAGTCCAAAGTGACAAACTTTATTGCCCATGAGAAATAGTTTACTAATATTTTTAAATTATAGCATTTTAAATTTTTGATCTTTTACTAATTTTATATAAGTAATTTTACATATCTATCCACCCGTCGCACTATTTGCACTATTTTTTATATAAGTGTGTGCAAAAATTAACTAAAAAAATCCGGTCCAACTAAAGCACTGTAATTTTCGCCTAAAAATTTTCCTCTACATATTGCTATAAAAGCGTCTTTTTCGGTCTCTTTTTTGTTGTTTTCTATTAATTTTATTTTTTCTGGTTTAAAAGCTGGCATAACTCCAGAACCTAAAATAGTGTTAAATGGAATAGCCCGAAATTTTAAAGATGCTAATTTTTCGTCACTTATTTCTTTTTTACCCACTCCAAAATCAAAAAAATATTCTTTAATTTTTTTAGGAACAATTTCTTCAATGAATTTATATTCAACCACTGCAACGGGCTTATTAGAAAAAGGATCTTTTAGATTGTTTCCTGTGTCTATTTTTGCCTTTAAATTGAATATTTTGCTGCCCTGCTCTATTTTTAGATTGCAAAGTTCATTTCTTGACCCATTTAGTACCGTAAAAAAAGACAAAATTCTAATTACTAAATATGAAATTAATGTTGTAATTATAAAAAAAACTGGCGACAGATTAAAATAAACGGTACTATTTTTTACAAAAATGTTCTGCGTGTCTAGAAAGTACCATAAGAATAAAATAATCCCTGCAAATATAAAGTTTGTTATGTAAAAAGACGCTGTAATTTTTATAAAATTTAAAAAACTACTTATTTTAAAAGCTATTAAAATTATAGACAAAGAAGCTAAAAACTTTAATATTAAACCTATAAAAAATAGGTTATCTGGTAAAAAAATTAAAAAGGAATAAATCCCTCCTAAAAAAGATGCCAAGATTAATCTATATTTTTTAAAATCAATATTAAAAATCCTTGATAGTGCTAATAATACAAAGTAATTTATAAATATATTTGTGCAAATTAAAATGTCTATGTATATTTCATACACCATCATCTCCTCCTAAAAAATGATTTCTCAATTATCTTAATTTTTTATTAAATTTTATGTCAAAATCTAGCATATATGAAAAATTTAATGGAAAAAGTTTTTATACTAAAAACTTTACTTTTTGATAAGTAACATAAAAAGTGACTTTATTAAACATATGTAGAGTAAACTTTTAAATAAATGATCGTCAATTACATTAACTTCTAAATTTTGTACCAAACATCCAAATATTAGAAAATGTTGAAACTAGATAGATATAAATTTCGATTCCAATTTCTGAAAATAAAATTTTGGTTGTGAAAAAATTATTTCCAAACCAAAACCTATAGGAATTCGAGTTTTTAGTACCATATCTATCTAGTTTCAGGACTTTCCAAAAATAACACTCGTTATACGCTTTTTGAGTTAAAAATCGAATTAAAAGCTTGTGGAAATAGCTTATTAAAATACAGATTTTGATGGCTATCCCCCACAAAGCATCAATTTTAAAATTTTTTGCTAGACCAATTTAGAAAATTATACAGTCCCCATTCTCCTCTTTAATTAAAATTTTGTCGTCATCTTTTTCTATAATTTCCTTAAATCCATTATCTACATCATTTAAAAACTTATCTTTTATTATTTTTATCTCGTTTTCTTTCAAATATTTTTTCAAAAAGCTTACTAAATTAAGTGCTATACCCATTGTAGTATTTTTACCATTTTTTAAATCTAACCACAAGTTAAAAAGTTCTTGTTCTTTATTTTTTTTCCAAGATATATCCCCATTTTCGTTCACTATGTCATCACTTTTTCCAGCAACATTATTAGGGGATGTAAGCATATACACTATAAATTTTTCTAGTAAAAACTTATAAGAATCATTATCACCGTTACTTTTAATTTTTTCAGACGTAAGTATATATTTGACTAAATCGACAGCTATAGGACTACACGATACATCAAACTTTGCAGTGGAACCCTTATCCTTTTCAACAAATAGATTTAAACCTTCCTGTTCTTGTGAGTTGTATAAGACTCTTTTAAAAAATTTAGTAGCCTCTATAAGTGTTGAAACCATTTTTTTTGGCTTCTCGTCTTTCAAAGTTTCTGAAAAACTATGAATATAGGCAATCAGATTTTCTTCACCTACAAAACTATTTCTCGTGTAAGAAGAATCTACAATACCAGAGATAAATAAATCACGCAGAAGAACTTTACTTTTTTCGGATCCTTCTGACGGCAAAAAATTATTAACGAATGAATTATCATAATAATCTAAAAAATTATGAAACTCTTGCAAGTTGTTAATTTTATTATACTTTTCCATAAGTTTAACAATTAAACTCTCGAAACTATCAAAACATTTCAAACTTAAAGTAAATGTAGGCCTTAAACCTTCCTCAAAAGTATTAAACTTAAAATATGAATCGGTGTCTGCAAAGGTCAAAAAATTAGTCTTCAGCACTTTAAGGGTTAGATTTTTAAGACAATTCTCTATTAAGACTTTAGTTAACGGCTTATTTTTACTTTCAAAAGTGACTTTAATCAAATCTTCGTCTTTAATTTCACTTTCCAAATCATACAAGTCTACGTTGTCAATCGTGCCATCTACTAAAGTTAAATGGAATTCTTCCGCCAAGCCATTAATACTCGACAGCAAAATACCAACTGCTTGTGTTGCCAAAACCGCCTTCGTAAAATATTTCTTTTCACCAATCATTTTTATCTAATACCTCCTTTTTATTAATTGGTAACTTTATTATAAATTTTATTGTATAATATATCAATATATAAATTTTATAATATAAAATTTAACAATTTATTTTATAGTGAAGGGACTATAAGAAAAGAGCACCTACAAATCTTTTACTTATTAATATAAAAGCTATAGGTAGATGATTTAATTTGTTTTGGAAGGTTTTTAAAAAAATAATATTTAAAAAATCTTTTTTATTTTTATGTTTTTAGATTTGAATGTTGTTTAAAATATAAAAAACTCTGGTAAAATAGGCGTTGAAAAATTAAAGTGGAATAAGCAACGCCCTATTAATCTAAACACTTACAGAAAACTTATAGTGTTTAGTTTTTTATTTTAAAGATACGTCTTGCTGATTTTTATGGGTTTGTTTCCTTAAACAGACTTAAAGGTCTTGGAGGTCCTTGTTATAAAAAAGATTTTTTTGAGATCATTATTTTTCTTTGATCTAATATTTTTAGACCAGACACTTAAGTTTTTTGTAGTAGGAAATTTATCTGAGGGCTCACCTAAAATAATTTTGATTAAAAATCTTTTAATCGTAACATACAAAAAAAATGTTGGAATAGCTTTTGGTTTGTTTAGTAACTTAAATAAATATGTGATTGTTTTCTTTATTTTATTTATAATATTTTTGTTCATAGTATTTATTTTCAAAATCAATATAAAAAATTGTTCCAAAAATTCTTTTATTTTAATCCTAGCTGGAGCAGGTAGTAACCTTTTAGACAGATTAATCAGAAATTTTGTGGTAGATTACATAGAGTTATCTTTCTTTCCATATATTTTTAATTTAGCCGACATATATATTGTTTTTGGTTTTTCTTTAATGGTTTATTTTTTTATTTTTAAAAGCAAAAAGTTACAAAAGACTAATAGAAAAAGAGTTAAGTGGTATTAAATGGATGATAAAATTTTTAAAGAAGCACCTGCTATAATTTTAGAATACTTAGGTTATTTGCAGACTATAAGAGGTAAATCGCCAAAAACTGTAGATGAATACTACCTTGACCTAAGGACTTTTTTTCGGTATATACTAAGGCAAAGAAATTTGGTGCCAAAAGATCTAGATTTTGAAGAGATAGAAATAAAAGAACACGTAAATATAGATTTAATAAAAACCGTTTCTCTTGCGGATTTGTATGGCTATTTAAATTTTGTTTCTGAAAAAAGACTAAACTCAGCAACAACTCGGGCAAGAAAAGTAGCTAGTTTGAAATCTTTTTTTCATTATTTAGAAAGAAAAGTCAGAGTTTTAAGAGACAACCCTGCAATTGATTTAGATACACCCAAAAAAAAGTCAGCCCTGCCAAAATTTTTAACTTTAGAGCAAAGTATAGATTTACTAAAAAGTATAAAAGGAACGTTTAAGGAAAGAGATTTTTGTATAATTACCTTTTTCTTAAATTGTGGAATGAGACTCTCTGAGCTAGTTAATATAGACATAAGTGATATAAGAGAGAACAATTCTGTAAAAATTACAGGTAAAGGAAATAAAGAAAGAATAGTTTATTTAAACAATGCATGCATATTAGCTTTAAATAAATATTTAAGAATACGAGAGGAAAAACTAAGAAATTTTAAAAGTAAAAAAATTAAATCTGTAGAAAAAAAAGCCCTTTTTTTAAGCAAACGAATGAAAAGAATTAGCCCAAAGACAGTCCAATATATAGTCTATAAATATCTTTCTTGCATACATCTAAATGGGCAAGGCTACTCTGTGCATAAATTGCGCCACACAGCGGCAACACTTATGTATCAACACGGGAATGTAGATATTAGAATACTTAAAGATATTTTGGGTCACAACAACCTCGGTACTACGGAAATTTACACTCACCTTTCAAATAAACAAGTTAAGGAGGCGATAGCAGCAAATCCGCTGGCTAAGGTTTAATTCTTTAAATAATAAAAATAAATTTAAAAATATTTTAGAAAAAACTCTAAACTTAAAATTTAATATACCTCATGTGCTAACTTTGACAATATTACGAACGTCGGAGATGCAGTTGGGGTCACACACAAGCCACCAAATATAAGTTTAACAGCATCAGTTACTGGACTTTATTAAAACTACATTAAAAAAAGTACACCGAAATAACCTTTGGTAATTTTCAAAAAAGCTTTTAGGGCCCTTAGACGACACTTCAAACCAAACGAATGAATTTCTATGTCTGAACAAAAAAATTATTTTATGAATGCGTTCGGCGATGAAATAGAAACAAGTACCGGTAAAATATAGAATTTTTTATACGCTTACAACGTAGTTTATTAATATGAAGGCGACAAAACTACCTAACTCTAGTTTTCAGAAAACAGGCTTTCACCAGTACTATTATTTTTAAAATCAAACCCTTCTGTATCCATTCCTAGCTCTTTTTTAACTTCTTCAGACATATTATTTAGCTCTTTTAAATTGTCTGCTGAATATAGACTGTATAATTTAGCAAGATAATCAGCCGCTAACCTTCTAAATTCATTAAGTGTCTCTTTATCTTCACCCGCAACCCGAACATTATCATCAAAAATTTTTTTCAACAATTTCCTTCCGTGGATATTTTTACCACCCTTGAGGTTCTTTAAAAATCTTTCCATAAACTTAAACATACGCAAAGAATTTTCAGCTTTTTTAAGAAGCTTTCTTGTTTTATCTTTTTTCTTAAAGATCTCTACAAGCTTTTCTAAATTTTCCAAAAGTCCATGTTTATATCCAATACCTCGATAGTCAAAGCCCTCAATTAAATTTCTAACTAACGTCTCATTTTCCAATAAAGACAAGGCTTTCAAAACGCTGAGCCATTCTCTCTCCTCATTAGCCCGACTAGAGGACTGATTAGCTCTAATAATCCACCTAAGCGGAAGCTCCACCTCACACATATTTTTTTTATGAGTAAATTTAACCATAAAATCTCCAATACGATCACGCAAAGTATACTTGTCCCCGTTTTCACGGTTGGATATTACAACGTTGCCATCTTTATCTTCAGAAAAAACAACATCGTCGGAGGCTAAAACGTCTATTTGCCCTAAAGTCTCAGAAAAATAATCCCTCGCTGCGTATTTCATGCCATTTCCGTATGTTTTTTCGTCAAGTACATCAATCAGATTACGGTGAGTGAATATATATCCAAATAAATCCCCGTCTGGACGGGCAATGCGACTACCGTCAGCACGAGAATACCCATATACATAATGTACTGTATTTAAAAGTTTATTCAATAATTTTCGCCCAAACTTAAGAAAATACTCATCTTCACCCTTTCCTTTTATCAACGAGCCCACGTAATTCACACCTTTTCTAAAAAGACCTTTAACAAAAATAAACCACAAAAGCACTTTAGACAAAGCATTACTAAAAGAACTCGCTTCCTTCTTAGTGCCTTCATTACCATCATCATTACCCTCAGCAAAAACCTTCACACTTGAGCAGTCCTTAGAAAGCATTGGCACCAATGACCCAGCCGAAGCAATATACGCCGTAGCCTTACTAAACTTAGAATTTTTGAAAATAGACATAACTAAATTAAACCCCCAAAAAAGAATATAAATATATTATACAGTATAAAAATATATTTTTCAACAAATTTTAAATATTTTCCCATAAATATTCTATTTGCACAAAAAACAATCTTTTTACTGGGCACACAAAATGTGCTCAACAGAAAGATCGTTCAAAAAATAAAAGAAATATCTTTTCTCACTTTTTAATTAGGTTTTGGCAACTTTAAATTTCGACAAATACAAAATAAAGATACTGCTAAAAATGAATGCATAAGGCTAAATTTTTGCTTACATATATAAAAATAAAACTAACATAATTTCTAACTCAATGTAGTTGATTTTATATAAATTTGGTAATCTCACGCTTTTCATTGCTAACATTTCAGTTTTTCCCTATTTAAGCAGTCGTTTTCTTGTTTATGTCCGGTTTTGGTATTATAAAAATAAACCCAAATATAAAAAATATAATTTACATAAATCTTTTATTGTAATAGAATGATTCTGATTTTTGGGAAGGTGAATTTATGAACCCGGATCCTGGTTGCTTTTTTTGAAAAGCTGAAGGTAGAGTGCCCTGAGTTTTTAGTCTTCTCTTTTTTTGTTAAGGCGCCTCCCTTTGGTGGCAGTTTTGGGAGGTGTTTTTTTGATAACTTACTTTAAAACTATAAACTCAAAGCTAACACAGTTGGACTTTTGCCAAAAAGATTGTTGGGTTAATTGCGTTGAACCGACCGAGTCTGAAGCTAGATATTTAGTAGAAAATTTGGGCGTAGAAATAGACTTTTTAAAAGCGGCTCTTGACCCTGAGGAGTCGTCCCATATAGATTCAGAAAATGGTAATGAGCTTATAATTGTAGATATTCCAGTAATAAAAAAAACAGATAAAGACATCGTCTATAGTACTATACCTCTTGGAATAATTATTACTAGAGACCACATTGTGACAGTGTCTTTAAGCAAAAATATGGTTATAGAAGAGGTTGCAAAGGGTTTTGTTAAAAATATAAGTACAAGATCTAAGATTCAGTTTGCCTTAAATCTAATACTTAGAACGGCTGTTAAATATTTACAATACTTAAAGCAAATAGATAAAATTAGTGACAATGTAGAACGCGATTTAAAAAAGTCCATGAAAAACAAAGATTTTATGCAATTTTTGGAAGTAGAGAAGTCCTTGGTTTATTTTTCTTCGTCTCTTAAAGCCAATGAGTCTACCTTAGGAAAGTTAATGAGGGGCCGGCTAATAAAACTACACGAAGAAGACAAAGAACTTTTGGAGGATGTTTTGATTGAAATACGTCAGGCCATTGAAATGACTACCATTCAAATAAATATTCTTTCTAGCACAATGGAGGCCTTTGCTTCTATTATTTCTAATAATTTAAATATAGTGATGAAAATATTAGCTTCCATCACGTTAATAATCTCGGTTCCAACAGTTGTGTCTGGCTTTTATGGAATGAACACGGAACTTCCTTTTGCCGATGCTCCTTGGTTCCCTTGGGTTTTGTCTCTTGTTCTTATGGTAATCTCTTATTTTATTCTTAAGAAAAAAGATATGATGTAGAAAATTTTTTAGATTTAAATTTATTGGCAACAAAAAGCCGTTTCAAAGTCCATAAAGAAGAGATTAACTTATTTTTTGCGCATATTTTTGAACAAATGAGCCTATATTTTTTTCGAAAATTTTTATAAATAAAGCACTTTGGGCTTTTATTTACCTGGTTTTATAATAGAATTGGTTTATAAAAATACAGCAAATTAAGTTTTTTTATATTTTAAATATAAAATCAAATAGCCATTTCTTGTATCACTAACTAATTGATCTAAAATTAAAAATTTAGGTAGCAGAACAAAAACTAGGAAGATTTAATTAAAGGCAAATTTTTAAAATTTACCTATATTTTTAATCTTAACCTATACCTCTTTAAGTCTTACAATTTTTACTCATAACATCCAAACGCGCCTAGCATTACCAATGTAAAAAGATTTGCTACTATTTTTTCTTAACTAAAAAATCTGTGGCTGCTTTTAATGCTTGCCCTTCATGGCACACTTCAATATCTGGTTTTAAAATGTTTTCATTTAAGTTACCGTCTGGCTTTATATATTTTTTTGTAGGAAAATTCAACTCCATATTAGAATTTTTCAAGTTAACACGAGCATAATTACCGTATAGTTTATTTTGAGATTTTAAATAAGGGACTCCAACTAAAGTACCTAAATTGCCATCTTTTATGGAAAAATAAAACTTAAGCAATTTATAGGGTTCTTCGTCAAAAGAATCATAACCGCCATTGTTACACAATACAACCAAGTGTATATCGGGATTTTTTTTACATTGTAAACTTGGTTCTACAATTTTTCTTTCTATTTTTTCCTCAGACTTAGGTGGTACTTTTTCCTCTTCATATTTCGATTCAACATAACCCCATTTAGGAGCCTCTATACCCAAAATTTTAAGGAGCTTTGCAAGTGCTTTTTCATCGTAAGATTTGTAAGAAAAATTACTAAGGTTTATTACAAATTTTTTGCACCCCTTTTTCTTCGCTCTTTTTAAATCTTCAAAAACTTCTTCTAATTTGTCGTAATAACCTAGTTTGTCTGCCGTTTCAGAAACAGCCGCATCATCTAAGAGGCACCCTATAAAAACCTTATCGTCTATTTTTGCAAACTTGTAAATACTTTTATACTCACTTCCTTTTTCTGGAGCATTACTAAAGAAATTTTTTTGTGTACCATCACTAAAAGCTAGAGTAAGGCATTCTTTATTTTCACTATAAACTCCATCTAAGTACCTCTTTTTTACCTCTATTTCCCCAAAAACCACGCCACTTTTTTTTAAAACACTATTCTTAAATATGTAACTAATAAGTTTTCTTTCTTTGCTCGCATCGTTTTCAAATTCTTCACCACTCTTTTCTAGCTCAAGTTTTGCTAATTTCACAACCTCAGAAACCGGTACGCCACCAATTTCCTTTATAATTTCTCCTTCCTCAAAATCTTTATTGTAAAAACACAAATTACCATCTTTAAAAAAGCAATCTTTTGCAATAAAACCATAATAGTAGCATTTAGGATTAAGGCGGCCACATCCTCTTATTTCGCTCGGATCCATTTTAAGCCTTTTATAGTAATTAGATACATAGTCTCCTTGCCACCCACTAGGATGTTCATATTTTCTTTCTTCTGGGTCTGTAAGGTAAAGATCCACCCAAGTATCAGAAAATTTAAAAAAATTTAAGTATTTTTTTGTTTCTAAATCAAAGTCTTTAATAGTCATTCTTTTGCTAGTATTTTTTATGTACTCTTCTTTTAGCTTCTTGTAGATATTTACGTCTACCCCTAAGCGGTCACTAAAAACAATATCCGGGTGATAATTTTCAATAATTTTAATTACCTGGTCCCTATCTTCTTTTATTTTATCCGCTTCTAAAAATTTGTGTTCATACTCTCGCATAACTAAATACACTTCTAAATGATGCCCTCTACAAGCACTGGTAACTATAGGTACAGCGCTTAAACTGCACATTGCAGCCGTTAAAAAAAATTTTGCTTTCATAAATTGTAAACTCCTATTTTTTAAAATAATAAATTATAACATATTATAAATAAAATTAAAACCTATTCTTTATATTGTCTCTTATAAATAAAGTTAGTAGTTATTTGCCTAAAAAATTTTTAAATTAATTCTACATAGTTTTTTATCTGTCTGGTTTTTTGAAGGTTAAATGAAGCACAAAGTGAAATACGCCTAAAACGGTATAAAATAAAACTAAAGAAATTTATTTTTTGTGTTATTTGAAAACTAAAACGATAAATTTTCAAAAAATTCTTAGAAATAGACCTCCTAAAAAAATTGTTCAGCAGACTTTTTCATTATCACTTATAAAAAATATATTTCTATTTCTGAATTGGAAGAGCAAAAACTAGGAACATATGTTAGGATGCAAATCTTAGAAATCTAAAAAGAACCTTATTTACGGATTAGTGAAAAAATTATGGTTCACATTATATAAGCGCCGTAAAGTGGTCTGGTTGTTTTTTTAAGCGGTGCGAAAGCTAATAGGGTTTAGGAGGATTAAATAGGCTCTTTGCGTGATCTACTCCTTCGTAATAAAATTAAAAAAATTGGTATATACTCACAAAGATATTTTAGTAGGGATCAGTGTTTTTAGAAAAAATTATATTCTTATTAATACTAAAGAAAATCTTAGTGTTAAGGGTGGCTTACGTCAAAAGCAAAAAGTAGTAAATTTAAAGGTTTAAGAAAAGGAATTAAAGTACTTCCTCTATTTATTTGAAGCAATTGCATATATTGAGCCAAAAAGTACCCCCAGGCAATTGATTTTTATGTAAATCTGGTGGCACTGCCAAACGGCTGTTAGATGAAGTTTACACTTTTATGTAGAAATAATAAACAGATTATTGCGTTATTGCTGAGCACATTCAAAAAAAATTATTGCTAGTCAAAATATATTGCTATTACCAGTTTTTAACTTTTATATTTATGAAGCGCAATTATATTCAGGGTACTGCGTTTTAGTACTTCACTTTTAGTTTATTCAGTTTTAAGATTTCCCAGTTTAACGTACACCATAAAGTTTATCTTGCTTTAATACTTAAGTTGTTAGACGAAATATCTTTATTTAAGTATACTAGGGGAAATGTTTTTGTAGTATCTTTAAAGTAAAGTAGTTTTTATTTTAGTATCCAGTTGCAGCATAAAAGGGGATAACTTATATGAAAATAATTGTAGATGCTTTTGGTGGAGACAAAGCACCTAAAGAGATTCTAAAAGGATGTGCTAAAGCCGTAGCTGAGTTTGGCATAAATATTGTTCTTGTTGGGAACGAAGAAATAATAAGAAAACTTTCTAGCAACAATAACATTTTATTGTACCATATGGAAATTATAGATACAAAAAGTATTATTTCTATGAATGATGAGCCTAGCGAAATAATGAAAAGCAAAAATGATTCTTCTATGGCGGTAGGGTTGAAGCTTTTGTCTGAAAATAAGGGTGACGCCTTTATTTCTGCCGGAAACAGTGGAGCTCTAGCTATGGGAGCGACTTTTATTATTAAAAGGTTAAAAGGTATAAAAAGATGTGCTTTTGCCCCTGTAATTCCTAAAAAAGACGGTTTTTTTATGCTTATTGATGGTGGCGCAAATGTAGAGTGTAGACCTGAAATGCTTTCTCAGTTTGCTTTAATGGGGTCTTTATATATGAAAAAAGCAATGAAAATATCGAGCCCGAAAGTTGGTCTTGTTAATGTAGGTAGTGAAGAACATAAAGGAGGAACTTTTCAGAATGAGGTTTATAAAAAATTAACAGAGCTTGGTAAAAAAGGTGTTATTAATTTTATTGGCAATGTGGAAGCAAGAAATATACCAGAAGGCGAAGCTGATGTTGTAGTAGCAGATGGATTTACAGGCAATATTATTTTAAAGCTTTACGAAGGCGTAGCAAAGTTCATTTTAAGCGAATTAAAAACGGTTTTTAGTAAAAATTTTAAAACAAAAATTGCGACGATGATGTTACTTAATGACTTAAAAAAATTTAAGTCTAGCTTTAACTATAAAGAATATGGCGGAGCTCCTATTTTAGGGTTAAAAAAGCCAATTTTTAAAGCCCACGGAAACTCTGATGCACAAACTTTTAAAAATGCAATAAAACAAACAGTGGATTACGTAAATGGTAACATTGGGGAAGAGCTAGAAAATAGCCTTACGCAATAGATTTTTCTGAAGATAGTTTAAATGATAGCTGAGTTTTAGCTTTTTATTGATGAGAGCATAGGAAAAACATTTTGGTTTATTATTAAATTTTAAATGTAAGGAAAAAATTTAAGAAAAAAGCGATAAGTTTAGGTATATTTTTAAGAGAGTAATATTTAAGTGCCAGAAAGAATTAAATTTTATAAGAAAGCAAAGTTAGTCTATAGTTTAAGATTTTTCTGAAAATAGTTTTAAAAAAGCTGAGTTTTTATAGAAAATATTAAAATGTCGTAAATTAGTGTGCAGGAAATGATTTTATAAGAAAGTGAAAAATTTTAAAAAAGCCGGTATGAACAATACCTTTATAGAGTGGCATTTTTTATTGGTTAAAAAAACTATTTAGCCCTCTGAGCTCTGTTTCATATAGGTACATTCCTTATAATTTAGCTGTTAAAATGAGTTTTGAACGCATTTGTAAATTTAAAAATTATCGTGCAACAAATGGGGGCACCTAAAAAATTAATAAATTTGAATTAGTGCCATTTACTTAAATCTTACACAAAAAGTTGTTCAATTCACGGCTTGGAGATACAATGGCTTATATTGAGACTGATTTAAAACTGTAATTAGTTTAAACAGGGTGGTTAAATTTGTTAATCTTTTAGAAGCCCAACCTAGCTAAAAACCTCTTTTAAGTTTATTCCAACGGTTGCTTTTTTTCGTACGTTTCAGCAGTTTCGTTTACGTATGCACACATTTAATCCACTATTTAAGGAAATTTTCACTAGCCAACAAAAGCTTCAAAACAAATAATTCTTGCTGTAACTTACTACAATTTTGTGCTTTAAGATACCTTTTAATTATCTAGCATTGCTGTCTTAGCTTCAGTTACAAGCTTACTACATGATTGTCCCACTACATCTAACCAACTTAAAGCAATCCATGGTGTTACTTTTTTCTCATTGCTGATTTCACTTTCAACAAGTGCAGCTATAATAACTCCAAAAACATAAATAGCAGCGAATCCACAATAAAGTACAGTATTTCCTGTCTTTCTATTATCTAAAGGTCTAACATTAATTTTTTCGCTGCCACTATTTTCAGTAACACCCTCATTGTTATCTTCTTTGCCCGGTTGCATATTTTTTGTTGTGTTTGATTCTTCATTTTTTACATCCTTTTTTTCAGTGTTCTCAGATTTTTTTTCTTGATTTTTAATGTTTTCATCACCCGTAGTTTCTTTGCATGTTGCAGCTGAGTCTTCATCTTTTACACCATTCTTTCCAGAACTTTTAGACTTCACTCCTTGAATTTCACTGTTTTCATCGCCCATAGTGTCTTCGTTCGTTTTATTTTGTAATTCCTCTTGTGTTACCTGCTTTGTGCTTTTAATTCCAAAAATGTTTGTTTTTCGCAAAATATAATTAGCTAATACTAAACTAGAAGCTAAACCTGAAGCGGCAACTAAAATTTTTAAGATTTGTTTTCCACTCAGATTTTTTATAGATGCCAACTTCTGCCCAACTGTATTCAAAAAACTATACTTTTCTTCAGGCAAGCTTTTTAAAAGCCCATTTTTTAGTTCATCCTCTTTTTCTTCTAGTTTTAAATCATTAATCTTTTGGAAATCATTTTTATTTTTTTCTTTACTTTTTTGTTTACCGTCTTGCGAAAAAATTAAACTTTTATTTCCCTGTGCAAAACATGGCTCTACAAAAGAAGAAGCTAACCCTGCCATTAAAATACTTGAAAAAACAAATTTTCTAAAATTACCCATAAGACTTAACTCTCTTTATAAAAATATATTTAATATTACAATTATAACAATAAAAAAAATAAAATGCAATAAATCCGGCAGTAAAAAATTAAGAATATTTTTCCACTTTTTATTTTTTAAAGAGATTTCTTAGGTTAATCAGTTTTCTAACCTAATGATCTTAAAATTAAAATCTTTAGCATTTTCTTTTTGGGCACGTTTTATTTGAAGAACTAAATTGTTCTTGTTTTGGTACTTTATGACTGCATCTATTATTTAACATTAACAAAACATAATTTTTCATACAACAAATTTTAGCTTAAACGAAATACTAAAAAGACTTTTCCTTAATAATAAAAATAACTTGTGCAGAAAACAAATATATTATTTAAGTTCAAGTTAAAATAGCAAACAAAGATTGAATACACATAAAAAAATCCCAACCAATAAAGTTGGGAACAACTAAACTAAAAAGAGAGCAAAATCATCTGAGGCGCTAGTTTACTTAACTTCAACTTCAGCACCAGCATCAGTAAGCTTCTTTTTCATTTCCTCAACAGCATCTTTTGCGACAGCCTCTTTAACTGTTTTTGGCGCACCATCAACTAAGGCTTTTGCTTCTTTAAGGCCTAATCCTGTAATCTCTCTAACCGCTTTTATTACGGCAATTTTATTAGATCCAGCCGATTTAAGAATGACGTCAAATTCAGTTTTTTCTTCCGCTTCTGGGGCAGCTGCGCCACCAGCAGCTGGGGCAGCAACTGCAACAGGAGCAGCAGCACTAACCCCGAACTCTTCTTCCACAGCTTTTACTAACTCACCTAGCTCAATAACCGTAAGAACTTTTATGTCTTCCAATAATTTTGTAACTTTCTCTGACATTTAAAAAACATCTCCTTTAAAAATAAATATAAATATAAAAAATAAATAACAAACCTAAAAATTAATTCGCTTTCTTTTCTGCCACAGCATTAAGAACAATAGCAAGAGAACGAATTACACCGTTTAACACATTTGCCAGGCCAGAAATAGGCGAGTTCAATGCCCTCAGCAAATTAGAAAGTAAGACTTCTTTGCTCGGGAGCTCCGCTAGTTTTTCTATTTCAGCTGTACTAACAGACTTACCTTCAATAAAACCCGCTTTTATAGTAAAATAGTCATTGTCTTTACTGAAGTTTTTCAGAATTTTTGCAGCAGACGAATAATCATCCTTGCTAATTGCAACAGCTGTTGCACCTTTAAAAACGTCGTCTAATCCGTCAAGGCCAGCTAGATCCGTAGCGCGAGAAAGCAAAGTGTTTTTTACAACAAAGTAGTCTGAGCTTACTTCTCTAAGTTTACTGCGCAAAGCGGTATCGTCTACGGCGTTTATTCCTTTATAGTCGACAAAGACTCCCACGCAAGAATTCTTAAGTTTTTCTGCTAAATCTGCAACAAATGCCTTTTTCTTTTCTAAAGCTTTTGCGTTAGCCATTTATAAAATATCACCTCCTTTTAAAAATTTTGACCCACAAAAAACTGCGGGTAATCCGCAAGGACTATCCGCAGAAGTAAAATAAAAATAAATTAAACTCACTTCTAAAAACGCTTCAAGCACCTCGGTAGGAATTACAAAAACGACCTACTATCTACGGCTAATTTATTAAAGCGTAAGCAAGAAAAAAAGTCAACAAAAAAATAAAGGTACAGAGAAAAAACAGGCGGAGAATACAGAATACACTTTATAAATAAAAAATTAAATGATTTATGCTGTTTTCGTCTTTGGACTAAAAATAGTTTTTTATGAAAAATTTATTAAATAATTATACCAATACATTTGTATTTTCAATGTTTTAGCAATAGACCCAGCTACGCATTTTAACTGCTAATTATTTAAGTAAAAAAACTATATGAATCACAACTATTTTAAATAAATTTTAAGTTTAACCTTTTTACAAATTTGTTTTCTTTTTAGTTATAGACTTAAAATTCATTAATTTCTCGACTTTTGAGTCACCGCTAATTATATTAAGATACTTTTTCTAATCATAATACTTCAAAATTTCAGCTTATTTTTATATTAGTAGTTTTTACTATTTTTTAATAATAAATAAAAAAAACTTTACTTTTAAATTTAAATATGTTAAAATTACATAGTTTTTTAAAATTTACTTTTAGTGCTGGAGGTAAAGTATATGTCTTACACAAAAAGAAAATTAATGGGATTGTTAACACTAGGTACAGCAACTTTAGGCACGGTGAGTTCAGGCGTAACTTCTGCGGGGTGGCTTGACGGAGTTAAAAATTTTTTCAGCCCGACTACCCAAACTAAAGAAATGAAAAATCAGTCCGAGAAGGTAATAGATGCCTCCCGTGGTTATGGTGCTGCTATAAATTTAGCGAACATTGTATCTGAACATAATAAAGAAGGTGTTATTAATTTACTAGGAAAAGAATTTAATATATTTTCAGAAAGTGAAGGGAACAAAAATTTAAGCGAGGACCAGCTATTAGAAAAGGGTAATGAGCTTTTGAAAATAGCGCATGATTTGGGCATAGAAAATGAGGAAATTTCGGGGGCTTTTGAAAAAGTGGACGGCTATAAGAGCCCAAAAAAAATGAAAACTAATCAAAATAATTGTGAAAATACAATAAATTTATACGATGAAGGCGCTTGGAAAGCCAACCAGAACTCCTTTTCTGAGGATTTTGAACAACAAGAAAATAATAAAAACGAAAAAAATAAAATCGTAGACGTACCTACCATAAATATTTTTAACTTATATTTACTGAAATCAGGATGTTTAAGCTTCGAAGAAGGAAGTATTAAAAAAGATTTCTTTTTTAATATTAATTATCATGCTGTAAACAATAAAAATAATATTAAGGCAGTTCAAGGTGTATTATTGAGTTTAAGAAAAAAAATTTTTGAGAAATTAAAAAATGCAAAAGGTGATACTTTAAAAAACGGCATAAGCTCTATAATGCAAGTTATATGTGAAGAAAAAAAAGATGATGGTAACTATTTTAAAGGCATTATTAATAAACTTATGAGTATAGAAGTAAAAGATGAAAATGGCGAAAAAGAAGTTAAGTTTAAAGACAGCATACAATTTAAAGAACTAATAAGAACAATAGAAAAAAAGGAAGGAAATTTAAAAGATGAAGAACTATCAAAAGATACTAAAAAGGGCAAAAATAAATTAGACGCTGTAAAAGAAATGATAAAATTTAGAGACAACGGCGGTGTGCTCTTTGAAGTTTTAGATTCTTTAGGTTACACTAGGAGTGCTTTAGGAAGATTTTTTGACAATAAATACGTTAGGGTTGCTTTAGGGGTAGGGGCTGCTGTAGGAGTAGCTTACGTAGCCGGTATACCGCTTTTGTCTATTGGTTTTGCTAAGGTGGCGGTGGGTTGCCTTGCAGCAACAAAATTATTAGATTTAAGACACCAAGACTTTGGTGCCTGGGCGTGGAGTAATATAAAATCTGCCGTAAAAACTACTACAACAATAGTTAAAGGGGTAGGCTCAATTATCGGAAAAGGAATGACAATTTTTGAGGGCTATAAATGGTAATGCACAAAAAAGTTTAGGTAAAGACCACCATATTGTTAGGTTTGAGGCAGTTTTAAAAATTGGCAAGTCAGACGATCTAACAATTTTATTTATAAAAGATTTTTTCTATTACCCATCTGTTCAACATGTAGACACCTTAATTTATTTGAGTATTTCTAAAACTGAACAGATATATCGCACAAAATAGTGGAGAATCTTAAAATTTAAAAGGTTATAGTTTATAAAAGAGTCATTTTTAAGATTTAATTTAGCTTGGGAGATCGTTTTTTACCTAAATCTACTGGGTTTCAGTTCTGCATTTACTGGTATGGCATGGCTTAAAAATAAATTTATTTTACATTGTAGTATTGGTAATAAGTAGTTTAAAACAGATTAAATTACGTAAAAAGCTGTATCCAAAAGAGCTGTAACTAGATAGCTGAAGTAAGTAAAATGGTTGCAAGTCTCAAAATTTTAAAATTGTAATTTAGAAAAGAATATATTTTTAAAAACGGCTCTACTTTAAAGGGTAAATTTTGCTACTTGAGCTTACCTGGTTTAAACACCTGTCTGTAGGTACCTATACATAGTTTTAGATATTAAAAATCGTTAATTACCCAACAAGAATATTTTTTAACCAAGATACCAATATATATGCTTACCTCATTCCGAGTCAATGGTACCACATTAAAAAGTAGTACGCCGCTTTTTTATATTTTTATTTTCAGAACTTTTATAGTCCCTAAGAATCTGCAACAGTAGGTTAACTATAAATTTTTTTATTTATGGGAAATCCAGGTTAAAAGAATAAAACGATTATTTTTACAGACAATAAGTTTGTGGTGATGAATCTTGGCCGTCTCTATAATAAGAACCTTGCTTTTGTATGTAATAGTTTCCTGTGCTTTAAGACTTATGGGCAAAAGGCAGGTTAGTGAACTGCAAACATCGGAACTTGTTGTAACTCTTCTAATTTCTAACATAGCAACAATTCCTATGCAAAACAGTAATATTCCTCTTTTTAGTGGACTTGTACCGATTGCTGTACTTGTATCTTTTGAAATAATAATATCTTTATTTATGCTAAAAAGCGCAAAATTTAGAAAATTTATTTGTGGAAGTCCAGCTTTTTTAATAAACGACGGTAAACTGGACCAAAAAAAGATGAAAGAGCTTCGAATCAGTATTGAAGACTTTGAAGAACAATTAAGGCAATTAGAAATTGGCAGTATGCAAGACATTAAATATGCAATCATTGAAACTAGTGGGAATTTAAGTGTTGTTAAAAAGTCCGAAAAGCAACAAGTTGATGCTTCAATGTTAAAGCTAAAAACTCAGGATGTAGGCATAGAACTTGTTATTGTTCGGGATGGAGTTATGGCAAAAAACAGCATGAAGGTTTGTAAATTAACAAAAAATTGGCTAGATAGTGTATTGAAAGAAAAAAATATCACTTTAAAAGAAATTTTTATAATGACAGCTAATAGCAATAAAGAATTTAATATTATAAAAAAGGAGATATGAAATCTTTGTATGGTAAGAACAATTAGTGCTGTAATTATTTTTACTATAACGATGGTGTCTTGCTGTGCTAGTTTAAACTTTTTAGCGACAACTACTAGCAGTGTTATAAACGATATAAGAAGTGCTCAAAATTTTTTAAAAGACGAGAATATTGAAAAAGCCCTAGAAAAAGCTAATCTAGCTAAAGAAAAATGGGAAAACAATAAAAAAATTTTTAAAATATACGTGGATCATACTCATTTAGAAGAAATAGATGTAGGTTTTGCAGAACTAAAAGCTAATTTAATAAGTGAAGAATCAGCAGAAAGTTTAGCTATTTCAGAGAATATTATCGTTAGGATTAATCAGTTAAAAGAGACGGAGGAACCCTCTTTAGAGAATATTCTTTAGATTTTAGTAAAAGAACATCTAATAAAATAAATTTTTAGAGAATTTTTGTTTCTGAAGTGTAGGCTACTTTGGCATGCTTTAAAATTTTCGCTAAAAAACAAAATATATTAAAAGTTAAGTCTATTTGCTGTATTTCTAATGTAAAATGTTTGTTATAAAATATAAATCAAAATTAAAATTTTGCTATAGGAGTAACCATAAGTTTTTAGTAAAATTGCTAATGCCAAATGTTAAGAGAATCTAATTTACTACAATTTCTTTAACTTAATAGCATGGGTCTTGAGGATACTATTTTAGAGATGACCTTAATAAAGAAATAAAAGATTTCCAAAAATTTTAAATAGATATTAGCTTTATAACACGAATATTTCAAGCTGTATAAAGCAAAAAAACTAAGACGGAACACAGAAACAGTTTTTCAATCATAAGCCGTAACATACAGCTTTTTTTTTCATACAATGTAAAAAAAGGAATGACTGGTACCGTATGTTAGACGTTTTATGTTCTATTCTAAAAAGCGTTATTTTTTTCATTTTGCATGTGAGTGGCCCAAATGTTTTTCCAAAGCCGCTTTCATCAAAAGAAGAAAAAAAATATTTAATTAATATGAAGGCAGGGGATAAATCTGCTAGAAATAAACTAATAGAGCACAATTTAAGGTTAGTAGCGCATATAGCCAAAAAATACTATTTTGCTTACAACAATTTAGACGATATAGTCTCTATTGGGACTATAGGGCTAATAAAAGCAATAGACACTTTTAACACAGAAAAAGGGATAAAACTTTCAAGTTATGCAGCAAGATGCATAGAAAATGAAGTTTTGATGTTTTTTAGAAATACTAAAAAAAGCGAGAAAGATATATCTATAAATGAGCCCATAGAAACAGACAAAAATGGAAATACTTTGGTGCTAATGGACATTATGTCTGAGCAAGAAGACATTGCCGGCGATGTAGATATTAAAATAAAAACCGAAAAACTAAAAAAGTACATAAAAGAAACTCTAACGCCAAGAGAACAAACAATAATAAATTTACGTTACGGTTTAGATGGTCAAAAAAATTATACTCAACGTGAAATTGCAAAAAAACTTAATATTTCTAGGTCTTATGTTTCACGAATAGAAAAGAAGGCTGTTTCTGCTTTAAGAAAAAAGTTTAAAAAAGATATATAAAAATTTTACATAGCAAAAATACAAAATTTGAGAATTTTGCTTTTTTGTGCAGATTATTCTTTAACTTTTACATTACTGAAACTGAGAAAATATGTTGAATTGCTGCATAGAACACAAATTTTCAAAGTACAAATTGTTAATTGAATGAAAAATTGAAAAATCTACATAAGTTTTCTTGATTTATTTTGGTTTATTTTAGTTGGCTTTATTTTATTTATGCAAAAAATAATTTAATAAAAGGCGTCCGATTTTAACATTACGTTAACTTTAGTATTACAAAATAAGTCACAACTGCTTTTTATATAAAAATTTATTTGCACAGGAAATTACAACGAGTGTTTTATGAAAATTTTTATTATTCCCCCAAAAAAATATTACATAAACAAATAAAAAAAGTTTTCCAGGTGAAGCGTATTTAGGAAAATTTATTGCGTAAAAATTAAAACTGTGTTAAAATCCCTTAGAGTTTTTTTAATGTTTTTGAGGTCTTCACATATTTTTTGCTGGATTTTTAGTAGTGCTTATTGCTGATCTTGCTTTTCAGGAAAGGAGGTGGTGGCCATGGCAGATGGCTATGGTTATTTAATTATTAGTTTGGATTTGAAAAATATTTTAAAAGAAAGGGTACCTTAATTTGTAGGTTTTTATTTGGTGAATAGGTTATGGAAGTTTTATTAAGTTTTGGTAAAGCATTAAGGTCATTAGTAGATGCTTTACTTAATTTTTTTTGGGGAGACATAATAAAAATACCTCTTCCAGAGGGTAAAAGTCTGGATGTTTCGTTTTTAGTTTTGCTTTTGGCACTTTCTGGGATTTATTTTACTTTTAGAACAAAATTTGTACAATTCAGAATGATTCCAAAAATGGTTAAAGTAATAAGTGAAAAAGACGGTAATACTAAGGGGATCTCTAGAATACAGGCTTTAATTGTGGCAACTGCTACAAGAGTTGGAATGGGCAACTTAGCAGGTGTTGTGGCAGCGATTTCAGTTGGGGGCGCTGGCTCTATTTTTTGGATGTGGATTTTTGCAATTTTGGGTTCGTCGTTGGCTTTTGTAGAATCGGTTTTAGCGCAATTGCACAAAAGAAAAAACAAAACTACTGGAAACTCTTTTGGTGGACCAGCTTACTATATACATGATTCTTTAATAAAGTCCGGAAGTAAGCGTAAGAAGTCAATTGTAGCTGTGCTGTTTGCAATTTCCGGAATTATTTGTTGGTGTGGAATTAGCCAGGTTGCTAGTAATGCTACAACAGGTGCTGTAAAAAATACGTTTAATGTTCCTCCTTACATTACTTCTTTAGTGTTAGCATTTGTTGCTGTAGTTATTTTGTTTAAGAGAAATATGACCGTAAAAGTGCTTGACATGTTAGTACCTATAATGGCGGGAAGTTATTTCCTTATAACTTTATTTGTTATAATTAAAAATGTGACCAGTATACCAGAGGTTTTTGCAAAAATTTTTGGTGAAGCATTTGGTTTTAGGCAATTGGCCGCTGGGGGCATAGGTGCTGTAATTGTTACAGGTGCTAAAAGGGGAATATTTTCTAATGAAGCTGGGTCGGGAAGTGTACCAAATGTTGTTGCTTTGACTAATTTTAATCACCCTGCAAAGGCCGGGCTTTTACAATGCTTTGGTGTGTTTATAGATACTTTAATTTCTACATTTACTGCATTTTTAATATTATTTGTGCCACAAAGTGTTTTTTCTGGCTCTGAAGGCATGGATCTTTTACAGTCCGCTATGAATTACCACATAGGAAGTTTTGGACCAATTTTTATAACTATTATTTTGGTTTTATTTAGTTTTTCTACATTTTTGGGCATCACAATATATGCTAAACCGAATGTAACATACATTTTTGGTGAAAAGTCTATATACCAGACCTTGTGCAAAGTTTTATTTATTCTTATGTTATTTTTAGGTGGCTTAAATGCTTACACTTTCGTCTGGGATTTAGCAGATTTAGGAATTGCATTAATGACAGTATTTAATATGTTTGCACTGTTTTTACTAACAAAAGAGGCTATGAAATCGCTTAAAGATTATAGAGAAATAAGCAAGCAGCAGCAACACTAAATTAAGTAACGGATTTATGCATATAGGTAAATGTCTCACCTCTTAGCACTGTTAACTAAAATGTAAACGCTTAAAAATATTTTAATGAAGAATGTTTTACAATTTTTCTTATTTTGTACAAAAATTTAATTGCTTACAAATTCTTTTGGCATATATGTAATAAAAAATTTAAAAAAACTTAAAATTTAAAAAATACATTAGGGCAAGACATAATATTACAATACTTGATAGAAAAAAAGTAGGAAAGCTCTAGTTATTTGACCACAAAGCAAAAGATTACGAAAACAAAGCCATAGTCTTTTTTGAAAAAAAGACCCACGGTTTAGGCTTTATATTACATTTTATATTTAAGCGATAGTGTTGTATTAGCTTAATTAAAGTATGCTAAGTTAACTTATTAAACACATACTTTTTGTTTTCTTCATCATAATCAACATTCAAAGCGTCTTCAGCTTTTATTTCTTTAGAAATAATTTTTTCAGAAATTTCATCTTCTATATTTTTTCTAATAACTCTTCTTAAAGGTCTTGCTCCATAAGCTTTACTGCAGCCTTCTTTCGCTATATTTGCTACAGCTTTATTAGTAAAATTAATATCTATTCCAAGTTTTCTGACCCTGACTTTAAGTTCATCCAATAACTTAAGAGTTATCTTTTTTACATTTTCTTCTGTTAACTTGTTAAACACTATAATCTCATCTACTCGGTTTAAAAACTCCGGCTTAAAAACATTTTTCACTTCAGCCATAACAGTTTCTTTTATTTTTTTTCCAGAAGTTTCTTCTGTATAGGAAGCAAAGCCTAAAGCAGACTTATCTTCTGTAATAAGCTTAGCACCAATATTCGACGTCATAACAATAACGGTATTTTTAAAATTAACTTTCCTACCCTGTGAATCTGTTAAGACTCCATCTTCTAGTACCTGCAAGAAAATATTAAAAACGTCTGGGTGCGCTTTCTCTATTTCATCAAACAAAATAACACTATAAGGTCTTCTGCGAACTTTCTCTGTTAATTGTCCACCTTCATCATACCCTACATACCCTGGAGGGGACCCTATTAACTTAGCGCTACTTTGTTTTTCCATATACTCAGACATATCAACTTTAATAATGGCCTGACTGCTGCCAAAAAGCAACTGAGCTAAAGATTTACAAAGTTCCGTTTTACCTACGCCTGTTGGCCCCAAAAAAATGAAAGAGCCTATGGGTCTTCTTTCGTCACTGAGCCCAACTCTGCCGCGCTTTATAGCGTTAGAAACAGCTTTAACTGCTTCATCTTGCCCAATAACACATTTTTTAAGCTCATCTTCTAACTTTAAAAGTTTTTCATTTTCGCTTTCAGTAATTCTTACTACTGGTATTCCAGTCCACTGTGCAACTACCTCGGCGACATCTTCACTACCAATTTCACCCGCAAGCTCAGTAGTGCCCTGCTTCCATTTTTTCTTTTCTTCTTCTAGTTTTGTTTTAACTAAATTTTCTCTATCTCTTATTTTCGCAGCATTTTCAAAATCTTGCGAATTAACAGCAGCAGCTTTTTCGCTAGAAAGTTTTTGCAGTTCTTCTTCTAGCTCTTTTAAATTTTTAGGTGCCACAGATGCCCCAAGCCTAACTTTTGAACAAGCTTCGTCAATTAGGTCAATGGCTTTATCTGGCAAGAACCTGTCTTTAATGTATTTATTAGAAAGCTCGGCAGCTGAAACTATAGCATCATCAAGAATTTTAACTTTATGGTGCGCCTCGTACTTGTCCCTAAGTCCTTTTAAAATTAATATAGTCTCCTCAACTGTTGGCTCATCCACCTGAACAATCTGAAACCTTCTTTCTAGCGCACTGTCTTTTTCAATGTATTTTCTATATTCTTTAATAGTGGTAGCACCAATTAATTGTATTTCTCCTCTTGAAAGACTAGGCTTTAAAATATTAGCTGCATCCACACTTCCTTCAGCCGCTCCAGCATTTACCAAAGAATGAACTTCATCTACAAAAAGTATCACATTTTCATCTTTTTTTAACTCTTTCAGAACTCTATTTATTCTTTCCTCAAATTCTCCTCGGTACTTAGTTCCAGCTACCATAGATGTCAGGTCCAAAGAAATTACTCTTTTGTTCTTTAAAATTTCTGGGATTTTTCTCTCAACAATTTTTAGCGCCAGGCCTTCCGCAATAGCAGTCTTGCCCACACCTGGCTCCCCAATAAGGCACGGATTATTTTTTGTACGGCGCGAAAGTATCTGAATAACCCTCTCTATTTCTTTATCCCTTCCAATAACAGGGTCTATTTTTCCTTCCTTAGCTAATTTTGTTAAATCTTTACCATACTTTTCTAAAGCGGAACCTTTACTGAGGCCACCATCTAGGCTTTCCATTTCATCCTCACTAAAAGCTTCCATGTCCTGAACATTTTCATTAATTTTTTCAAAAATACTAGTAACAGAAATACCAAGGTCACTCAAAAATTTAACAGCATAACTTTCCTTTTCCTCTAAAATTGCTAACAACAAGTGTTCTGTTCCCACATAACTATGACCCATAGACTTAGACTTCATTATAGCAATTTGTAAAATCTTTTTAGTCCTTGGAGTAAAATCATCTGGGTTAAGGATAGTAGCTTGCCCTACACCAATTTCTTTCCTCAAAAGGTTAAAAATGTCGTCATAATTAATACCTAAAGACGAAAAGACAGAAAAAGCAACGCCACTGCCTTCTTTTAAAAGCCCAAAAAGTATGTGTTCGCTGCCAACATAGCTATGCCCCAGCTTTTCCGCAATTTTAATTGCTAAATTAAGAACAACATTAGCTTTTTCGGTAAAACCACTAAATCTGTACATTATAAAAAACCTACAAAAAAAATTTAAAATAAACGTCACGCACAAATATTATAACAAAAAACAAGGCGTTAATAAATAAAATAAAAAGCAAACAGGAGAGCAAATTCAATAAAGCCGCATATGGCACACTGAGTTTAAAGTAATATAAAATTTATTTATTGTAAAGAAATAGAACAAAGTAAGCTGCACTAAATTTTTAATTAAAACAAAGAGACAGATTTTTAAAATATAAAAAAATATCACTTGCTCAAATTTACACTTTGTTAAAAAGACTTTGTCAAAAACGAATATATAGCGAGTACAAAACATTTGTGATTTTAAAAATTTAAAGTTTTATATTCTAAAATGCTCGCCCTAGAAAATAAAAAAACTAAATCTACACTGTTCGAGCTTTTTATAAAAAAATGAATATTATAATTTGGCGCAAAGGTTTTTAAATAAAGCTCACATTAAAAGAGGAAGGGGTACTTTATTATTTAATGGCAGTAAAAATAGAAAAAAAGAGCAGCAACAGCATTTATGCCCTTTTAGATGGAGACATAGATCATCACAGTGCAAAAGGTATAAGGGAAAAAATAGACGAAGAAATAGAGAAAAATAGACCAAATTTATTAACATTGGACTTTGGCAAAGTAAATTTTATGGACAGTTCCGGCATTGGATTAATATTGGGAAGATATAAGTTAATGAAATTTTTAAAAGGAAATATTGAAATTATCAACGCTTCGCCAAGAATAGAAAGAATAATAAAACTATCTGGCCTTTGTAAACTAAAAAGTTCCTAGGTTAAGAGAGGCATCGTGAGGTAATTTTATTTATGCCTAAAACTATTATGCTTTAGCGGCTTTATTCATTACTTAAGGCTAATTTAAAAAGTAAATTACATAACATCTAAAAAAGTAAAAGAGAGGTAAAAAATGAAGCTAATTAACGAAATGAAACTGGTTTTTTTAAGTAAATCTGTAAATGAAAGTTTTGCAAGAACTACTGTGTCTGCGTTTGTTGCAAGTTTAGACCCAACTATCTCTGAATTAGCTGACATAAAAACTGCAGTTTCAGAAGCGGTCACTAATAGTATAGTCCACGCATATAAAGACACAGTTGGATTTGTTTATATATCTGCACTAATATACGAAAATGGAAAAATAATAATAAAAATAAAAGATAAAGGCTGTGGAATAGAAAACATAAAAAAAGCCATGGAACCTCTTTTTACAACAGGCGGTGAAGAAAGAGCAGGTCTTGGTTTTGCTGTTATGCAAAGTTTTACAGACAAAATAAAGGTGACTTCCAAACTGGGTAAAGGTACTACAGTAACTTTAGAAAAAACTATATTGCCTAGAGTAAGCGCCAAGTAAGAATGGCACATGCCCAGGAGATTAATATTATGTATTTTTCTTAAATAATTAGATATGTGTTTTAAATTCCAAAGATTTAGAGTTTCTATATGAAACATATAGTGCGCAGCGATTTTTTAAAATTTATGGGTCGAGTAGAATAATGAGTCACATCAAAAGTCTGGAGCAATTTATCCTTTTAGAAATTTTATTGTAATAAAGCCTGATGCGTATAGACTTAAAACAGACTTGAAAGTAGATTAAAAATTTTTGCTATTTTTTTGTTGCAACATTTATTGATTTTTAGTAACTTTAGATAGGAGGTTGTTTTATGTTTTTAAAAAAGTTTAGTAGTTTTACTTTGTTTTTAGGGATTTTAAGCAGCATAACTTGCCAAGGTGTAAGTGGAGCCGGTGAAAATTGTGGAGGTAAAAGTAGATACATCTACATTGAAAGTGCTGGTCAAAGTAATGAAAATATTGGATATAAAGAAGCTGAAGGCGAAGAAGAGTCTTTAGTCAGTAGAGCAAAAAACAAGTTAAAACAAGCGAAAGATTTTGTTTACCAGAACCCTGTTAAAGTCGGTACTGTAGGTTTAGCTGCAGCCGCAACTCCGGCTCTTGCGTATGCAGGGTACAAGATAAAGCAGCATTATTTCGGGAAAAAGAATGTTGCTCCAGCAAAAGATGTACAAACAGATGAAGAAAATAAAGGTGCAGAAGTTAATAAAGAAGTCTCAAGGAGTGAAACAATTGAAGAAAACAAAGATGAAATTAATAACGTGCCTGTGAATAAAGAAAACCTGCCGGGGGGTCAAGGCAGCGGCGAAGAAACTAAGTCCCCTGTTGAGACAGAACAAGGTGAACCTAGCAACAGCAATGAAGAGACGGAGAAAAGTAAAGAGCCTGACAGCGACATAGTAGACTCTGCCGCTAAAGGTACCGACTTAAACCCCTCAGCTAATACCAACGCAGAAGATGGAAACGAAAATACAGACGAAAATTTAAAATCCGTATTTTTAGGAGTTTACTCTGATCTACTTGTATATTTGGTACTAAAACTAACACCACAAAGCTGGGGATTGCAAAAGGGCTGGTACAATTTTTGGCACTATAAAAATGGTCGTCTGGCTCATCCTTTTAAGTTGATGTTAGCAGTACTTTCGTGGGTGAATTTTGTGACTTACTTAGTGATCTTTTTTATTTTATTTGATGATATGGGTAAAAAACAAAAGAATGCTATGGGTGAAAAACCAAAGAAGGATAAGGAAGATTATAAGACAGGAGGTAAAGATGTATTTAAAAGTTTAGTTTGCATTTTAAGTCCTAACTTAGGGGCGCGTATTATTCTTTCATTTTTAAATGGAGGTAATTGGAAGCAACGTGTATTCGGCGGTGTTTTTGGACCGCTCCCTGCTATGTACTTTGCTGAAAATAACGAAAAGTAAGATAATAAACAACAGAACGTAAAATAGTCTTTTTACGTTCTGTCTTTTTCAGAAGCTAAGTGCCAAAGTCGGTATCTCAGAATAAGTGTTATGTCGTTGACGCTAAAAAATGATTAGTTAGGGCTTTGGCTTTTCTTTTAGGTTTCCTTTGCACTAATCTTACTTTGGTGTTGCCACCAAAAAGTGGACAGACTTACCAGGTAGGGTGTTCGCAACCTTACTTAAGATTTAGAAAATTACAACCTGGAAAAGTAGGGTTGCATTTAAAAAAATTAATCTTCTTTAGAAAATAAATTTTTAACTAAGTTTGCCTGACTTTTATACTAAAAATTTTCGGATGTCCTTGTTTATTTACAATAAATAGCTTATAGTATTAATTGTAGAGACTTTGGCTAAGCGTTATTTTGGTTTAAACGAGAGAGGCATTTTTATGTCAACTATTTAGAACTTGTGGCTTTGACAGTAAATTTATCGCGCTGCTGCTAATATGCTCAGCGTTAAGAATAAAAAATGTGTGAATTGAAATGGAGTTATATCAAAATTAGTAACGAATAGAAATAAAACTTTTTAGGTGCTAGAACTAGGCAAAAATCTTCAAACAAAAAAATCTTAAATTTGTTTGAAATTATAAAATTTTTAGTTAAATTAAAAAATACGCAGATCGCGCATGTCAATTATAGGCCTCACACCAAAAGTATCCCCTTATTATAAACAGCACAGCCCCTCTTTACAAAGGTCTTCCATGTTGTAAAGACCTGGAGGCTTCTTTATGATGAACTTTGATGCGGCTAGTGCTCCTCTAGCAAAAATCTTTCTAGAATCAGCAGAGTGTGTTAACGTTATAGTTTCACCTTCCAGGCCGAAAATCACACTATGCTCTCCAACTATGGTTCCTGCCCTTACACAACTAATTCCTATTTCTCCCTTTCTTCTTTCTTTGTGAATTTTGGTTCTATCAAAGATGTATTCACTTTTGCCACAATCCGAATCAAGCGCACTTGAAATTGCATCTGCTACCATTAAAGCTGTACCGCTCGGAGCATCTTTTTTTTTGTTATGATGTTTCTCAATTATTTCTACGTCACAATTTCTTCTTAAAATTTTGGCGATTTCTTTGCAAGACTTAATTAAAAGGTTAACACCTATAGACATGTTCCCTGAAAAAAAAATTGGTATATTTTCAGAGGCTTCTTTAATTTTTCTTAATTGATTTTTATCATGCCCTGTTGTTCCTATAACAGCAGGAACACTATTTTCTAAAGCAAACTTTAAAATATCCTCTAAAATGTCTTTTGAAGAAAAATCTATTATTACATCAACTAAAATATTTTTTATTTCGCTAAAATTATTAAACAAAAGCACAGATTTATCATGATCCAAGCCTAAATTTTTGGACCCTTTACATACGCCAGCAACAACAAAAAAATTACAGCCCGCCCGAGCTGACTCGCTCACAGCCCTACCCATTCTTCCACTGTAACCAGAAAGAAGAACTCGGATTTTACTCTCTACGTTTTCATTAAACATATTTAAATTTTAACACTCTTTTAGAAAAATCGCAGTTCCAATTTAAAAAAAATTTTATGCCAACAACAATTATTTTTTAAGATGACCTCTAAACTGTATTAATTAATTTTTTAGCTAAACCAACCAATTTGCTACTCCCTATTCTGGTGGCACCTAGATTTATAAACTTTTCTGCTAACGAAAAATCACTAATCCCTCCAGCTACTTTTATTTTGACATTATTGCCAATATATTTTTTTATTAGTTTCACATCTTCTATAGTAGCACCCGAAGGACCAAAACCTGTTGATGTTTTTATATAATCTGCACCAGAATTAGTTACTACTTTACACATTTCTATTTTTTCTTCCTCTGTTAAATAGCAAGTTTCTACAATAACTTTAAGAATATTATTGCCACAAACTTTTTTTATTTGCGAAATCTCATTTAATTCCTCCTTATATTTTTTGTCTTTTACAAAACCTAAATTTATTACCATATCTATTTCATCTGCGCCATTCGCTAGTGCGTCTTCTGCCTCAAAAATTTTTGTTTTCACAGTACTATATCCGTTAGGAAATCCTATAACTGTGCAAATTTTCACATCACTATTGCTTAGTTTTTTCTTGCAAAAAGGTACAAAACTAGGTGGCACACATACAGAAAAAGTTCCAGCTAAAGTAGCTTCTTCGCATAAACTATTTATATTACTCTTTGTAGCCACCGGTTTTAAGAGAGTATGATCTACTATCTTTAATATATCTTCTTTTATCAGCATAAAAAATAAACCCCAAAATAAATAATTTTAATAATTTATTATAATTATTTGTAAAAATCAAAGTTAAAAATTTCCTTTAGAAAAGCCAGATATAACTTTATTTTTTTATATATTTAAAATGTTTAAACAATTTTAGTAATATCTAAAAACTTTTTTCAGTTAACCACCACTTAGTATATACCAAAACAGGTTTTCTTTTGCTTTCTTAATTTTTTAGACACCTAAAATCCTATTTTTTAGCAGTATAAAAATAGAAAAATAAAAATTATTTAGCTTTACTTCAAAAAAATTTTTGTAAGTTAACTAAAAATTGTTACTACAGAGTATTTTATAAAAAATAAAAGTTTAAATTTTAATTTTTTTATATATTTATTTTTAAAACATTAGAATTATATAGAGTCTTTTAAAATTTAAGAAATAGGCAATTTTTAAGTATTATATTTTTAGTAAAAATAGTTTTTATATAAATGGAGCAAAAGATAAAAAATTTTGATTATTGAAAAAGCAAAGTATGGTAATATTTTGGCTTAAGTGATGCTCTATCTATAGTTAAACAAGGCGGAAGGAAAACTATCTTTCTTGAGGGATTATTTTAAAATAGTACGTTATTTTCTTTATACAGTGGGAATTGTTATTTTTTACGCAATAGAAAGAATTCCGGATTCTTTAGTTTATTTTTTTACCGGAGTTAGGCCACTTTATTTGATTCCTTTAGCGCTGGTAATTACTACCTTAGAGGAAAAAAGAGCAAGCTTTATTTTTAGTATTTTTGTGGGAATTTTATTAGATTTAGACTTTAACTATAAGCTAGGTTTTTTTACAATAACTTTGCCGATTGTTTCACTTGTTTTGAATGTTGTAATTAATAAAAAAGAAAATAAAAAATTTTTACAAACTGTTTTTTTTATTTTTATTTCTGTTCTATTTATATTTTCTATAGATTTCTTCTTTTTTTGTATTCTAATGGGGCACAAAGAAATTCTTTTTGAGCTTTTAAATTTTTATATGCCAAAGTTATTGTATACTTCCTTAGTTATACCTTTGTTTTACCTTTTTAACAAAACTATATTTTTGTTTTTTTCTAAAAAAGTAGGGTAGAAGATGGAAATTCACGGTAGTCAGTACAAAAGAAGAAGCGCGTTCATTGTTGCAATTTTAACCTTGACTATAGTTGTTTACATTTTTAGGTTAATAGATTGGCAAATTGTTAACGGTAAAAAATATTTTGAAATTGCTAATAGAAATAATATTTTTACTGTAAAAACAGAGCCTTTAAGAGGAGAAATTCTAGATTCAGAAGGGGAACCTTTTGCACAAAATATTATAGAGTACAACTTAGTTATAGATAGATTTGCCATTAATAAGAATGAAGAAAATAAAATTATAGAAAGTCTAGTTAAAACATTTAAAGAGAATAAAGAAGATTTTATAGACAATTTACCAATAATTTTAGATGAAAAGTCCAAACAATATGTGTTTATGGAGGAAAAAGAAAAAGAAATACAAAAACTCAAAGGCAAGGATATGCTAAATTTAAATAACTACGCCTCAGCAAAGGACTGCATAGACAGAATCTGTAGTAGATTTAATTACTATGAAGAAAAAGATTTAAGCTTAAGACGCGATGTCGCTAGTGTTAAATATGGTATGCTTGAAAAGGGCTACTACCAAGCAATGAATACCTCTTACACTTTTGCTAGAGGCATTAGTAATAATTTACTATCTGTTATATGCGAAAAATACCAAGATGTCGCTGGAGTAAGAATAAGTCTTTCCTCTAAAAGAGATCTTTTGAACTCCAATGTTATACCTCATGCCATTGGGTTTACCGGAAAAATGTCTAAAGAACAATATGAAACTACTTTTAAAGGAAAAGAAGACTACACTATTGAGGATGTTGTAGGTAAAAGTGGGTTAGAAGCTTCTATGGAAAATTATCTAAAGGGTAAAAGAGGCGAGAAAAAAATAGAAATTTCTAAAGAGGGAAAACTTCTAAACGCCTTTGAAACTGTTGACCCTGAACCTGGAAAGACCATATTTCTGACAATAAACTCAAGGTTGCAAAAAGTTGCTAATGCTTCTTTAGAAAAGTACGTAAAAATGGCAAGAGGAAGTGCAGGAGATTGTAAAGCTGCTGGAGTGGTAGCAATAGACCCTAGAAATGGTGCTATTTTGGTGCTTTCTACTTACCCAAATTATGATGCAAAAAGATATTTAGAAGACAAAGACTATTACTCCGAAATTTCTAAAGATAAAGCTGTACCAATTTTTAGCAGAGCGCTTAATGGTGTTTTTCCGCCCGGGTCTACATTTAAACCTTTAGATGCACTAGCAGCTTTAAATGAAGGATGTGTTAATGAAAAAGATACCGTTACTTGCCACAGAATTTACTATTACCCTGGAGCTAATTTTACCAATAAATGTTTGGGAAATCACGGTGCTGTACCTTTAAGATCAGCAATGGCTAGATCTTGTAATGTTTATTTTTCTGAAATTGGTAGAAGAGTCGGTATAGAAAATTTAAACAAATATTGTAAATTGTTTGGTCTAGGAGTAAAAACGGGAATAGAGTTGCCAGAGTCTGTAGGTGTTATAGCAGGACCTGACCACAGTAAAAAAATAGGTAAAATTTGGGACAAAAGAGTCACTATTAAAGCTGCTATAGGGCAATCTGACAATTTATTTACTCCACTGCAACTTGCAACTTACACCGCTACAATCGCTAACGGAGGTCACAGATATAAAAGTCATATTGTAAAAAAAATTACAGATTACAAAAGAGAAAAAATAATATTAGAAAATAATGCTCAAATTGTAGCAGAGACTGAAGTTTTACCTGAAAACATAAGAATTGTAAAAGATGCTATGCGCGCAGTTGCTACGAGTGGTACAGCTGCCATGTTTAGTCGTTATAGAGTACCCATAGCTGCTAAAACTGGTACTGCACAATGCACAGGGTCTGACCACACTTTATTCATTTGCTTTGCTCCATATGAAAATCCAGAAATTGCTATTGCTGTTGTAATAGAACACGGCGCTAAAGGATTTGCCTCCAAAGGTGTAGCAAAAGATATTTTAGATGCCTACTTTGCAGGGAAGTAATTTTTAGGATAATTGAAATATTAATAAAAAGTTTGACGGTAGGTAAAGGCCGGTAGGAATAAAACAAATTTTTATCTACGTAAGTAACGATTTTAGCTGTTGAATTTTTTTGGCATAACAGAGTGACCTGGATGAATTAATTTTTTTAAGTGAAGACTATTAGTTAGTACTTTGTTTAAGCTAAAATGTATATCTTACACCTTTTTATTTTAGACTTTTTTAGGTAAATAAAAGCTTATTTTGCTGTAGACTTAATTAATTCTTTATTTAAGAAATACACCTGAGTTTAACAAAGAATACTCTATGCTTTAAACTATTTTTTTAAATTAATTTATGTTTTATGGCAGTTTTAGTGTTTATTTTTTTACAGATTGATGTTACAATTCAAGAGAGTTATTTTTTGTAGGTGGTAAGTAATGGGTAAAAAATTTAAAAAATCTACGTCTTTAGTTTTAACTACTTTATCTACTGGTATATTGGCTACGCCTCAAAACGAAGTGCATGCCTGGCGTTGGTATGATTTTCTTTGGTGTTTAATGCTAGGGCCTTTGTGGGATTATCTTTTTGTAGAGGATACACGTGAGGAAAAAGTAATTAATAAAGATAAAGAAGTGGTGGGGGATGTTTTAAAGCTCTCAGATGAAAATTTGAGAAGTAATGAAGAGAACGTTAAAAGAAAGGAAAGAGTAATTAGTATCTTAAAAGAAATGGATAGAGACTTACATAAAAACGATGTAGATGAGATTCATCGAGCTTCTTTTAATAACATAAATCCGATCAGTGTTTATGAATCTTATAATTTTTGTATACCGTACTTTAAGGGCGCTGGGAATGGTAAAAATGTAGGTACTAAAGAATTTGCACACATAGAGGTTAGAGATAATAGAGTTTCGTTTTACCGTTTTATTGACACGGAATTGGAAAGATATAGAAAGGAAGGAGATATGGCTTACCTTGAGGAAGATATTTTTGAGGAAATTTCTTTAGAGGATGAAGGTGCTGTGGAAAGAGTAAAAAATTTGGCAAACAAGGTACTTAATATTAATAAGCTGTTTCGTAATTTATTTGACATCTGTAAACAGTTAGATGCTTATGTTAGTGAAGAAAGTAACTCCAGAAATATCACATTCTTTTTTCCAAAAGACAATAAGTCTAGGTATCTTCGTTATTTTAGCAAAAAGATTCAGTCTGTGGCTAAAAATAAATATATTTGTAAGGTAGTTATAGGTGATAAAACCGAAAAAATCACAATATTTTACCGTATATTTGGCGAATCTGGGAAGTACTATAAAAAGGAATATGATTTGCTAAAAGATAAAGATATAACAGCTTTGCTTCAAACTTTTTCTGAAAATAGTTTAATTATTAATGAAAATATTTGTGACAATAGCAAATACCTGGATGAGAACTGTTAAAGGTCAGATTATTTATTATGTCTACCCGTCTTTTGAACTATCAAAAAGTTATTAGAAATGTTGTAAAATAAAATAAAAACCCATTCTGAAGCTTAATCTGTCACAAAGGTGTGCTTCACGTTTAACGGTTTTGTTTTTGTTTTAAAGAAAAGTTTTGTACAAGTGTGCTAATTCCTATCACCTAAAAAATTAAATCAGCCCACTTTCTTTTAGCATAGGAATTATTTTTATCATTTGCATTATTTTCATTGATTCATCTAATTTATGTTTTCGTTTTTCATTTAAAAGTGGCCTTAAAGCAGACAAAAATCTTGTGCTAGAATCATCTTTTTTTGCAGAAGATATAAGTGGCATTACTTTACTTAAAATTTTTAAAGCATCAGGGGAAATTTGTGAAGCTTGTAGGTTTTCTTTATTTTTAGTGTTTTCTGCTTCTTCTTGCGAATTTTGGGTGCTATTCATAAATTTTTCTTTTATTTCCTGTATTTTTTCTTTATTTTCAGGATTGTTAATAAAGTTTAGTAAAACCTGAGATAGATCATCCATTTAACTTTATTTTCCCCCAAATACATCTTTTACTAACTTTTGAGCTTCCTTTGTAGACAGCAATTTCTCTGCAAGATTTTTATCTGTTACTATTTTTTCGATATTTTTGGCGTCTTTAGAACTAAGGTTACTAAGAACACTTTTAATGTTTCCATTTTTTGCAGCGTTTTTTATTTCTTCTGGATTTTTTCCTAAATACTTAGAAACTTTATTTAAAAGGTTTTCTACGTTTTTCTCTTCTGGCAAGATATCACCTTCTTTCGAAAATATATGTTTTAAATTCTTTTAAAATGATTAATATATACAGGTAAAAATTAAAAAAAGAGGTTCTCACATTTGAAAATATTGGTTATGTCTGACACTCACAAAAATTTAGAGAATATAAGAAAAGTTATGGAAAAACACAAAGATATAAAAAATGTATTTCATTTAGGCGATGGTAGATCTGACATTGACCTTATTAAAGAAGAGTACAAAGACAAGACCTTTTTTATGGTATGCGGAAACTGCGATTCTGGTACCACAGACCCTGTAACTTTAATAGAAACCGTGGAAGGAAAAAAATTTTTATTAACACACGGGCATAAATTTAAAGTAAAAGATAGTTTAGATCTATTATTGGAAGAAGCGAAGAAAGAGCACGCAGACGTTGCGCTTTTTGGGCACACACATAAACCAATAAAAAAAGAAATAGACGGAATAGTTTTATTTAATCCTGGTAGCTTAAATGGAAAAACTATTATTTTTAGACCAGGTAATATTATAGAGAGAAAAAAATGCTCTTACGGAATAATTAAAATAGACAATGGAAACTTGGAGTTTGAGCATTTTAGGGTTTAAAAATATAGTTGTGCCTAAGACTTCACAATTTATAACTTTTAAAATACTAGCTAAAAAAGCACAGAGGTAGATATAAATACACAAAGACACAAAAATTGTTATTTAAAAAGGCATAGGAAACTAGATAGCCTGTTCAGAATTATAATTTTTATTATAAAAAATTGATTTTTCTATAGGTGTATTGTAAAATATATAAAGTACGTTTGTACTAGTTTATTTTTTAAGGAGATTGTTCTGTTATGAGTAAATTTAGAAAGAGTAAATTTTTGTTAAAAGGTTGCGCGTTTGCTGTTGCACCTGTAGTCTTGAGCGGTTCAGCTCCTCAAAGTGTTAATGCTCTTTTTTCTATAGAAGATTTTAAGGAGTGGTGGAAAAGTTTTGAAGATCTTATAAAAAAACTTTTTGCAGGAAAGTCTGAAAAAATTAATGATAGTAGTGAAGTAGTTGAACAGAATAAGATTTTAAGCAATTCAGCCAACGAAAACGGTATAGTGAAAAACCTTTTGGGAGAAAAATATAAATGGGAGTTTGACGAAAATACAGGAAAGCATAGTACGGTATATAAAATTTATTATTTTGGCGATGTTTTTGTTTCAGTAGAACCTTGTTCAACCGCAGAAGGAATGTACACCATTAAGTTATCAGTTAACAAGTCAAAAGACTATGGTAGTGAAAATGGCGAAAAGGAAGTAGTAAAGGAATTTAATATAAGTTCAGTAAATGAAGCTGACGCCGTTAAAAACTACCTTGAAGAACGTGTTATACGCACACAAAAGTTAAAAGAAACTCTTGAAAAGTGTGATTTTAAGTGGAAAAGAAACTCTTCTAAAACTTCCTCCCTTGTTTTACCAAGTAATTTTGAGCTTAAGCTAGATTCTGATGAAGGGGGCGAATATGTTGTATCCAATGTAGAGTACGACTTTGTCGAGTCAGCTTTTAAAGTTTATTCTCAAAATTTTGATTCGGGAAAAATTCCGTTTTTAATTTGTAGTGATGAAAAAGAAATAGATAGTTTATTAGAAAAAATAGTTTTAAAAAAGAGAAATTTTGATTATGACCTTATAACTAAGGCAGCAGAAAATTTATATGGTGTGCTAGATTATGAAAAGTGGACCTATGACGGATATAAATTAGAATATAAAAAAATACTCAATATCGAGGGAATTGATATTCCGCTTTATATAAAACCAAGTTTATTTGAATATGACGACGGTAAACTTTGTACTGGATACCGAGTTGGTTGCTTTGCAGAACCTTATGGTAATTTTTTCTGTTCTAAGAATTTTGGGGATGAGGAAAAGGAAAAGCTTACTATGGCGGTGAATGAACTTACCTCTTTCATTAAGTTTTTTAAAGATCTTGAAAAAACTGACAAGTTCGGTCAGGTGCAATTTTCAGAATATGAGGGGTTCGTAGTTAAAGCAACATCAGCTATTGATTTGGGTGTCTGCTTCCAGTATAGTGATGAAGTAGACTTAAAAGGTTTGACACTGGCTGAGCAGGAACAAGGTACATGCTTTTTAGATAAAATTACTTATGTACCAAATTTGCCGGGAGCTAAAGTGAGCTTTCTCTTAAATGGAGAGTATAAGTCTTTTCTTTTATCTTTTAATGTAAAAGATGAAAAAGAAGCATTTGACAATTTTGTTAAAAATCTAGAGCATGTGGTTTCAAATAAAAACGAGGTAGCTAGTAAAGAGCAAATTAGCGGTTCGGTAGGGCAATCTAACCTGTAAGTATAGAAATTATAGGGTGAAAGAGTACAGTTGTGGACTCTACGCCTCTTTGATGCGTACAACTTTAACTTATCAAAAGTAGATATGAGTTGAGAGTTGCTGCCCTTAAGTACGATGTTATTAGAAATTTCTGTGTGACGTTTTAATTTTTTAAGTTCTGTGTGGTTTTATTATCGCTCAAAGTCTTGTTAATTTGTGTTTGCTAAAAAATTGGTGCTTATTTAAGCTTTAAAGTATTATGCTTAGAAATTTTCTTTATGCTTCACTTTTAGATTATACAAGAAGAAGGATGTCTTCATTTCATACACCCGGGCACAAGAATAGATTTTTTAAAAAACGGTTTAATAAACTGGACTGCACAGAGCTGGAAGACATAGACGACCTTTATAACCCTAAGGGAGCAATATTAGAAACTGAAAAAGAGGCTTCAAAAATTTTTGGAAGCGGTTGCTCTTTATTTTCAGCTGGCGGGTGTACCCTCTGCATACAAGCGATGCTGAGTATTTTTTGCGAAAAAAAAAGTAAAATTTTATGTAGCCGAGTACTACATAGAAGTGCAATAAACACAATGGCTATATTAGACGTTGAGCCTGTTTTTATAACTCCGAAAATAGACTCAGTACTTAATTTTTTCACACAAATTACCGTAGAAGATGTAGAGTTTTATTTAAAAAAATATAAAGATATAAAAGCTGTGTTTTTGACCAGCCCGGATTATTACGGTAACATTGCAGATATAAAAAGCATTTCTTTTGTTTGCAAAAAATACAATGTCCCTTTACTTGTAGATAATGCTCACGGCTCGCACTTGGCTTTTTTAGATAATAACCTACATCCTCTTTTTTTGGGAGCAGATGCTACAACCGACTCTTTGCACAAAACTTTACCAGTTTTAACCGGTGGAGCGCTTTTGCATTTAAAAGATAAAACGCTTTACAAAAAAGCTAAATATTTTATGGAATTTTTTGGTTCTAGTAGTCCTTCCTTTCCTATAATGGCGTCTATAGACTTATGCCTTAATTGGATTAAAAAATATGGAAGAAAGGAATTTTTAAAACTAGAAAAAAAGGTTCATCTATTAAAAATATTGGCAAAAAACTGCGGTTTATTAAGTTTAGATTTTTATAATTTTTACAAAAAAAATATCAATATTAAAGACCCGGTTATTTCATCTATAAACCTAGAAATTAAGAGCAATCTCTATGGTGACAGAAAACAGCTAAAAGAAAATAATCCTCAATTTTTTATTAGGGAAAATAACTTAGAATTTTCTTGTAAAGATAGATATTCACCGTCTTTTGAAAGTAAAAACAAAAATTCGTTTTACTCCGAATTTCAAGAAAACTTTTGCCAAACTGATCAAACAAGAATGTGTTTTTATACAAAAAGTATAGGTTTTACCGGGGAAGAGGTAGCTAAAATTTTTAAAAATCACAAAGTTGAACCAGAATTTTATGACGAAAATTTCATAGTTTTGATCCCTTCACCGTTTAATACCAAAAAGGACTTTCATAATTTAGAAAAAGCTATAAAAAGTTTACCAAAAAAAGAATCTTATGAAATTATTAAGAAAAACGAGACTTTCAATTTGCCTGAAGTTATTTGTTCACTGCATGAGGCAGTTTTTGAAAGAAAAAGCTTATACATAAATATAGAAAATTCTATAGGACGTGTTGCTGCAAAGGCGGAAAATATTTGCCCACCTGGAGTACCACTAATTATGCCAGGAGAAAAAATTAGCGAGGAAATTGTAAAAAAATTACAAAAAAATAAAATAAACCAAGTAAAAGTTTTACTATAATTAAAACTAAAAGATATTTAAGCTTTTTGAACTACTATTCTTTGACAGTACTAAAAGAGGACAATATAGATTTGTTAGTTAGATTTATTTTGAACCTTAAAATTTAGGAAGCTATAGTTTAAAAATAAGCATGTTTTGCAGATTTATTTTTACTTATAAAGTGAAATTTTTAATTTAAACCCATCCAGCTATTAACAACTTAAAATATAACTACGATTTAGGCATTGATATAAAAAACATACATTATTTCTGTGTAAATTAAAATATTAAACAGGTGTAAAGTCTTATAGCCTTTACTTTCAAAAAAATTTTAGTTAACTAATTTTTTGATTTTATTTAAAGAATATGGCGCAGCTAACAGTCTTACATTGCTTTGCGTTTAAACGGTCTGCGCAGTTGTGTTGCCCTTTTAAACTACCCCCTTTAATCTTTTCACAAGAATTTACTTTAGTGCAAAATATAAAAAATACCTGCCATTCCCACTTTTTATACGAAATGCTCACCCTGTTTGTTAAAAGCTCAGCAATCAAGTTCAAAAATAGTCAAGTCCAATCGCATGTCTAACGTCGTTAAGAGTCCTTTGCGCAAGAATTCTGGCTTTTTTACTACCTTCTTGTAATATTTCATATATTTTTTCTGGGTTTTTCGAAAATTCTTGACGCTTTTTTCTAATAGGTGCAAGGGTATAATCCAGCACTTCAAACAAAAATTTCTTTACTTTAATATCTCCTAAACCACCTTTTTTGTAATGCTCTTCCATTTCGCAGAGATTTTTATAATCTGGCAAAAACATAGAAAAGTGGTCATCCTCACAAAAAGCTCTTAGATAGGTAAACACCGTATTGCCTTCCACCTTCCCAGGGTCAGAAACTTTTATATGCCCAGGGTCTGTAAACATATTCATAACCTTTTCTTTAAGTATTTCTTTACTGTCAGATAAATACACACAATTGCCCAAAGACTTACTCATTTTGGCTTTGCCATCAGTTCCTGGAAGACGCAGGCAAAATTTGTTTTTAGAAAGCAAAACCTTGGGTTCTACCAAGACTTCACCATAAAGAGCATTAAATTTTCTTACTATTTCGTTAGTCTGCTCTAACATAGGGATTTGATCTTCCCCTACCGGCACACAAGTTGCTTTAAATGCCGTTATATCTGCAGCCTGACTAACAGGGTAATTTAAAAAACCAGAAGGAATACTTTTTTCAAAGTTCCTCATTTGAATTTCAGATTTAACAGTCGGGTTACGCATTAGCCTTGCAACTGTTACCAAATTCATATAATAAAAAGTCAGTTCACAAAGCTCCGGTACTTGAGATTGTATAAAAACTGTAGTTTTACTTGGATCTATTCCGCAAGAAAAATAGTCAAGCGCCAACTCCAAAATACTATTTCTTATTTTTTGCGGATTGCTAGCATTATCTGTTAAAGCTTGCATATCTGCTATCATTATAAGCAGATCTTTATAGTTACCGTCCTCTTGAAGTTTAACTCTTTCTCTTAAAGAGCCGACATAATGGCCTAAATGTAACTTTCCAGTAGGCCGGTCTCCAGTTAAAATTATCTCTTTTTTCATAAAATCACCTCTCATTTTTAGTATACTAAGGCCCCACTAGTAGGGTAAAAAAATTGGCTCGACAAAAAAATTAACAAAAATTCCCCGGTAGTTTAATCTTTGAAAAAACTTCAAAAATATGAAAACAGCCAAGGAAACACCTTACCTACACGTACTTCCGCGAAAAACGGGCCCAAACAACCTCTTGCGCTTTAAAAAGCCTCCTCTTTGCAGAGAAGTTACAAAAAACACAAAACCTAAGCAAAACAAAATCCAAAAAAGTTAGACATTTTCTGGGTTACCAGGAACAAGACGCTCTTTCAAGATATTAGGCAGATTTTTTCTTAAAAAAACAGCTGAAATCAAAGTAATCGTGCAAAAGAATAGGTCAATTTCGGCTATTACCTCTTTGACCCAACCGGGGACAAAACCAAATCTATACCACGGCTTTTTGTTTTCTTTTTTTCTAGAACTATCATCTCCACCAACAACATTGATTTCTAACTTTACTACCATGTCTTCACCACTTTTTTCGTCTACTTTATTAACTGCACTACCCTCAGGAGAGCCAACTTTTACTTTTTGTTTCAACTCTTCTGCAACACAGGGAATTTGAAAAACCAAAGCACTTTCTGCAATTATAAGACTTGAAGATAAAACCTTTTTAAACATAAAAACCACTTCCTAACGAAATAAAATCCAATTCTACTCTCCATTTTAATAAGAGCAAGTAAAAAAATCAATAAAAAATTGGCAATACTAAAATTTAGCATGCATAAAAAGTTTCGATGCTTGGCCGTAGGAAAATACCAAAACATCTTTTAGAGGAAGAGTGCAGATTTAACAACCTGAATAGATTTATGAAATCTATTCATTTTTATTGCTAAGCTCTTACTTCCACAATAACATAGCTTTTTAAATTTTAGACCTTCCATAATTGCGAATTAATATTTTTATTTTTTTGTACTTCAGAATTTTTTCTCTAAAAAAATTAAGACAAAATACTTCAATTTATAGTTTTTATTTACTATTTATATTAATTATTTTTATAGAAATTGTTTATTATTAAAGTTTTTTTCGCAATGAACACATGTGATAATAAGAAAAATTACTAATTGAACAGAAATTTTTGCTTAATACAAAAAAATTTGTTAGACTTTTAGGGTCTGTGTAAATTTATTTTTTTATTTGGGTAAAGTTTCTTTGTTTTTTTCTTTAGAAGAAAATTTTGATGGATTGATAGATGTATTGGCTATTGTAGGTCTTACTGCTACTGGCAAGACGCGTTTAGCGATAGAACTGGCTAAGGCTTTAAACGGTGAAGTTGTTTCTGCTGACTCTGTACAAGTCTATAAAGATTTGAGTATCGGTACCGCTAAACCTTCGGTTGAGGAATGCAAGGGTGTTTCTTATCACTGCATAGACCTTATAGATTTAGATTGTATAGGCTTTAGTGTTTCGGATTATGTAAATTCTGCTAAAGAAATGATTTTTTCTATCAAAAAGCGAGGTTTTTACCCTATAGTTTGCGGTGGAACAGGATTGTATGTAGATTCTTTGCTTAACAATGTTAAATTTTTGGAAAATGCAAAAGACACGTTGCTAAGGAAGAAGTTAGAGCTTATTTATAGAAACCGTGGTATAGATCCGATTTACAGAGAACTTATGAGAGTAGACCCAGAAGCCGCAAGTAAGATCCATAAAAATAATGCTAGAAGAGTAATAAGAGCGCTTGAGGTTTATCTAATTACTGGATTTACTATAACAGAGCAGGTGAGATTTTCAAAGGGCAGCAAAGTTTTTAACCCTATTTATGTAGGACTTAATTACAAAAATAAAGAAAATTTAGTAAAATCCATTAACAGTAGAGTTGACGCCATGATAAAGAGTGGACTCTTAGAAGAAGCAAATGAATTATTAAAAAAAGGTTTTAAAGACTTTCTTAAAAGGATAATAGGGTATAGGGAGCTTGTAGAGTACTTTGAGGGAAATGGTAGTATTACACTCAGTGATGCTATAGAAAAAATAAAAATTCACACTAGACAGTATGCAAAAAGACAAATGACATGGTTCAAAAGAAATGAAAAAATTAAGTGGTTTTATGTAGACGAAGAAGGCAGTTTTGAAAATCTTTTTCTTCATGTGAAAAATTATGTGGAAGAAGAAAAGGATAAAATGGATGATGCTAATTTTTCTGAAAATTATAAAATTAGGTAGATTTAAATAAATAGTTAATTTGCTAAACCAGAGGGAACTTTAGTACGAATTTGTTTTTGTAACGCAACTTTTTGAACTTAAAGCTTCAAAGATATTTTGTATGACTTTTTTACCCAATTTTAGCACTACCAATTGGGATTTATGTTAACTTGCCAGTCGATTTTTTTAACCATAAAAGATTTTTTGCCGGAAAAATATATGATTCTGGTCATATATTTTCTAAAGTTTTTAAAATGGAGATTAATTTTTTTCAGTAACCATAGTTTTTCTTATATTTTTTGCTAATAAGGTCATCAATAAACTTCGTTCTGCCGCCAAAAAGTTTCTTGGCCTATGCCCTTATTTTTGCAAATGGTCCACTACTCTTAGGTAATAGTTGTGTAAATTTTAGGTAAAAATAGCTGTTTTATTCACGATGATTGTGTTAAGTATATGCAACAGTTTGTATAGAATTAGGAGTATTTTCCAAGACAATTAAATTTGTTATACTTGACAAAAATTAATTTCTAAATTATAATTGCTCGTAGCTTGATTTTATTTTTAGGGGTTTAAGATATGGGTTTTTCAAAAAAAAGCGGTAAAGGACTTGTTGCTAGTAGTTTAGTACTCTCAGCTGTTGCACCGCAGGTTATGGGCGCACAGGCAGTCAGTTTTAAAGGGGTAAAACAGGGTATTACGTCATTTTTTATGCGAACTTTTTATTTTTGGTACGCTAGGGGGTCGTATATAAAAAAATTGGAGACTAAATTATTAGAGGAGAGACAAGAATTTATTGAAGATGTATCAAAAGATATTAAAGATTTAAAAGATGGCGTAGAGCTTGCCCTTAAGGATCTTGGTTATAACGAAGAAAACGTTTTTTCAGAAGAATTTCGATTAGCTGATAAAGTTTTATCTTTCATAAAAAGCAAAAACGAATATGCTGAAAAATTACTGGCACAGGATAATCCCTCTAAATTTAGTTTTATTTATGATTGCTCTAAAGCATTAAACATATTAAACACTTTAGTTCAATTATATAATAAAAAAGATTCAAAAAAATACAGTGAAACAGTTGAATCAAATCAAGACCTTCTAGAAAAAGTTCTTAAATATATTTTTAAAAATGAAGATGATAAGCAATTTGTGGAAGAAGGTAATGACGCGAATAAATTAGTTTTTTCGGAGAATATGAAAAAATTTATTGTAAAAAAGTTTATACCAAAATTAGAAGGATTAATTTTAAGTAGAGCTAAAGATCAAAACTATATAGAGAATAACTCCAAATACGATGGAAACGTCTTTAAAAAAATTTTCGAAAGATCAGAGAAAGATTTTTTAAAGGCGCAAAAAGAAGAAAATGAAATTAAAGGAAAAATGTTGGCCCCTTTGGCTTTTCTCTTAAGATACGAGGGCGATTTTAAAACATTGGTGTCTTTGAATCAAATAAATCTAAATTCTCTGACCAATAATAAAAAAGATGTAGAATCATCTGCTTTTTGGGAGGCGAGAGTACATGGTTTTAATAAAGATTTGAAAAAATTGAAAGAGCTTAAGAGAAATAAAGTCTATTATACTGGTAACTTAGATATTTTTAACGAATAGCAACATTGAACCGTGTCTTTTAATTTTGCAAATAAAAAATATTGTGTTGGGCAATTTTTAATTCATCAAAGAAACTTGTTTAATTATGTACAAAAAATATTTTTTATTAAATGAGGTTGGTAACATCTTAACCTAACACATTTAGGTAAAGTCTATAAAAATATTTCCCATGAAGGTGTTGTGAAATCGGGCTAAAGTATACAAATTGCACAAACACTTAAATCTATTTTTTAACAGTCTTTTTATAAATAAAATTGTTGTTTGCTTACCAAAAAATTTTTAAGAATAAAAGCTTTTAGTGCACTCCTTATATGCTAACTTTTTTGTTTTTTTGGAAGTATAAAAACTCGGTAAATTAAGTCGGAATGTTGAGTTTACAGTGAGAAATGCAGTTACTACCTTTAAATAAATACTAAAAGATATAAAAACACCAGTTTCCCACTTTTTATGCACTGTAATTTTTTCTATATTTAAGCTTTTTTACACAGCAAATTATTTTTACAGTGCTTTAATTTTTCACCTAGAATTTGCATTTTCAGTTGATTTTATTGCCTTTTTACGCTAGACTAAAATAGATTAATTGTATTTGGAGCTCTTTATATGACAGTTTTTGAAGAATTGAAGTTGCGCGGATTAATTGCGCAATGCACAAATGAAGAAAAAGTTAAAGAATTAGTAGATAATGAAAAAATAAGCTTTTACATTGGCTTTGACCCAACCGCAGACAGTCTTCATGTAGGGCATTTTCTTCAAATGGTAATAATGAGGCATCTGCAAAGAGCAGGGCATAGGCCAATAATACTTTTTGGCGGTGGTACAGGTTTTATTGGAGACCCTAGTGGAAAAACAGATATGAGAAAAATGATGAACGCCGAAAGAATTAAACACAATGTTGAGTGTTTTAAGAAGCAGATGTCTAGATTCATAGACTTTTCTTGTGGAAAAGCTCTTATGGTTAACAATGCCGATTGGCTTAAAGACTTAAATTACATAGATTTTTTAAGAGAAGTAGGGGTACATTTTTCTGTAAATCGTATGCTGTCGGCTGAATGCTACAAAGCAAGGCTAGAAAAGGGTCTTACTTTTTTTGAGCTTAATTACATGATTATGCAAAGTTACGATTTTTATGTTTTAAACAGGGACTACTCTTGTGTGTTGCAGCTTGGAGGGGATGATCAGTGGAGCAATATAATAGGTGGTGTTGAACTTGTTAGAAGAAAAGCACAAAAAGAAGTTTTTGGCCTTACTTTTACGCTTTTAACAAAAAGTGATGGCAAAAAGATGGGTAAAACCGAAAGTGGTGCCGTTTGGCTCGACGAAAATAAGACTTCTGTTTACGATTTTTACCAATATTGGCGCAACATAGACGATGCAGATGTAATTAAATGTTTGAAAATGCTAACTTTTATACCGCTGGGAGAAATTGAAAAGCTTTCCGGGCTAAAAGGTGAAGACTTAAATGAGGCTAAAAAAATTTTGGCTCTTGAACTAACCAAGATGGTCCACGGAGAGGAAAAAGCTTTAGTGGCTCAAAGTACTGCTACAAACCTTTTTTCTAAGAAAGCCAATTCGGAAAATATGCCTTGTAAAAAAGTCACGAGAGACATTTTTACAGACGGAAATATTACTGTTGTAGATTTATTGGTAAAGGTAGGTTTAACGAGTTCTAAAAGCGAGGCTAGAAGGCTAATTGAGCAAGGTGGGATAGAAATTGGTCTAGGTGGAAATATTAATAGTCTAGAAAAGGTTTTGGATGTCTCAAAAATAATTAATGCTGGGGATTTTTCAAATGGCTTTATTGTTATAAAGAAAGGTAAAAAAGTTTACTTTAAGGTGGAAATTATTTAGGTTTTGGGGTTAAACCTAATTTACTTTGAGGCTTTAATATTTTGAAAATAGTGCTACGTACGAAAAAAGCAATACTAAGACGGTTTCTACGTAAAGTAATTTTAAATATTAAAATTTAAAAAGTTATATTTTAAGAAATAACAGATTTGTTGAATTTGCTTTGTGTTAAGAATAGTTTTTGCGGATTTGACCGGTTATTTTTAACACTGCTAGAAAAGGTTTTTGTGTTTTGAAAGAAATTACTGTTAATATTTTTTTAAGTAAAAAAGCAAAAAGCAAGTTTGTTTTAAAGTAGGTGTATGCTAAAATCTTTAAATATTCTTTTTTATTTTTAAAAAGCATTATATATTTTATTTCCTCTATATATAATTCAAAATTTTTTACTTACATCTAGTATATTTTATATTTGCCCGAGCTTATCTTTAAGTTAGGCCTTTCTTCTTGTTGTTCACTTTTTTGCTTATAATTAAGTTTTTTATGTAATTAATTTATTCTAGAATAACTTGAGTTTTATTAAAAATTTTGAGAATTTATGCTAAACAAAAATATAGAAAAGTTAAAAGAAAAAGCTAATAAACTCCCTTTAAAGCCAGGAGTTTATATTATGAGGGACTCAAAAGGTAATATTATTTATATTGGTAAAGCTAAGAAGTTAAAAAATAGGGTTAGCCAATATTTTAAATGCGAATTTTCCCACACAATAAAAGTTAGAGAAATGGTTTCTAGAGTAGAAGACTTTGATTATATAGTAACAGATACAGAATTTGAGGCCTTAGTTTTAGAATGCAGTTTAATAAAAAAAAATAAACCCAAATATAACATTTTATTAAAAGACGACAAAGGATACTACTACATAAAAATAACAAATGAACTTTGGCCAAAAATTAAGAGTGCAAAATTAAAACTTAAAGATAAAGCTAAGTACATTGGGCCGTACACTAGTATCGGGTTTGTTTCTAGTATTTTAGATAATACCTTAAAAATTTTTAAGCTCCCAGATTGCAACAGGAATTTTGGCAATTCAAAAAATTTACGTGTAAAGTCTAGGGCTTGCCTTAATTATTATATTGGGCAATGCAGTGCACCTTGTATTGGGAAAATATCTTTTGAAGATTATATAGAAACAATAAAGAAAGCGGAACTATTTCTAACGAAAAATAGTAATACAGTTGTTAAAAGTTTAAAACAAGAAATGGAAGCTCTTGCTGAAAATTTAGAGTTTGAAAAAGCCGCAAAAATAAGAGACCAGTTAATTACAATAAAAAAATTAAGTAAAGACAAACAAAAAGTATTGCTTAGTAACGTAAAAGAAAATATAGATTTTATAGCTCTTGCTACTTTAAATATTAATGAGAACCGTACTATTTCTTGTTTTAAAGTTTTTAATTACTGCAAAGGCCAACTAGAAAACAGTTCAGAATATATTTTTAAAGACCTTTTAAGTGAACCTGAAATTGCAAGGTCTGAGTTTATACAGCAATATTACTACGAAAAAGATAATTTACCGGAAAAGGTCTTTTTGGATGGACCTTTTAGCTATAAAGAGGCGCTAGAAGAATGGTTAACATCAAAAAAAGGAAAGAAAGTGGAAGTTTTAGTTCCAAAAGCTGGGGGATCTTTAAAAATAATAAAAATGTGTTTAAATAACGCAAAAGAAATAATTAACCAAAAGTTAAAATTAGACAAGAAAACAGACTATGAAAACAACAACATTGAAATATTAGAGGAGTTAAAAAAAATATTAGATCTTAAAGTTTTGCCAAAACACATAGAAATATTTGATGTTTCCAACCTTAAAGATAGCGATATCGTCTGTGGGATGGTGGTATTTTCAAATGGTAAGCCAAACAAAAAGTTATACAAAAGATTTAGAATAAACACTTTTAAAGGTCAGGACGATTATAGATCTATGCAAGAGGTAATTACAAGACGATTTAAAGAATACGAAAAAGCTAAACAAAATAGCACTTTAAATGGATTTAATATTTTGCCAGACCTAATTTTACTAGACGGCGGTAAAGGTCATGTGGGAAGTGTAAAGCCTATATTAAAGCAATTAGAGCTAGAAGTACCTGTTTTTGGAATGGTTAAAGATAAAAACCACAAAACTAGGGCGCTTACCAGTGAAAATGAGGAAATATTACTAAACAAAAGCACAAATATTTACAAATTTATTTATAAAATGCAAGAGGAAGTACACAGATATTCAATAAATTACAACAAAATTCTTAGAAGCAAACGTTTAAAATTTTCTTCGCTTACAGAGATCCCGGGCGTTGGGGAAAAGCTATCTAAAAAAATAATGGAACATTTTAAAACTTTAGAAAACATAAAAAAATCTTCTTTGGAAGAAATAGAAAGTTTGAAAGGTGTTAGTAAGAAGGTCGCTTTAAACATTTTTAATTACTTTAAAAAAAGCTAAAATATTTAGTTTGTACTAAAGTATTAAAAAAATTTATTTAGAACGCATAAAAAATAGAGCGTACTAAAAAAGGTCTTCATTTAGGATATTTTTTACTATAAAAACTGCCCGCTCGCATTAAACAGAGTAATAAAGTCTAGCTTTTTATTAATTACCACTAATTAGAAATGAAAGCTCAAAAGAATTTAGCTCCGTTTTAAATCTTCCTTACTCTTTTTGTTTTTCATAAGTTCAATATATACTTCCCTGTTAGTAAATATTTTAAGGGTATCCATAGCTTCTACAATACTGCACCCTGTTCTTTCCATTAAGTCCAAAATCTTTTCAAGCTCTGTGCTAAACCTTCTTTCAAAAACCTTCATAATCTCTTTACTTTTCTGCTCTTCTGCACCTTTATTTACTACTTCAGATGAAATCTGCCCCATACTTTTTTACTCCTGTAATACTGCTTTACCGTCACCGAAAAAAATATGTTAATATAAATTTAAAAGAAAGGTCGGAAAAATTAGAGACTACAAATTTTTTAAAATTAAAATTACAAACTAATTAATGAAAACAGCGGCCGGAAACTTTTTCCATTATAACAAATACTTTTGTTTTTTACAACTATTTTTTAAAATATAACTTATAATTTTTATTTATTTTTTATATTTTAGAGCGTCAAAGTTATTTTTTTATTTTTATATGAAAAATATTTGGCCTTCATAGGTACTAGTAATAATAAGAAATTTAGGTTGTAAAAGTTATTTAAGGTAGTAACTTAGTTAAATAGTTGGTTTTTATAAAACTGGATGCACCTTACAAGACTATTGATTATACAGGTAAAACTAATAGCAGTAAAGACTTCAAATAAATGGCTTTAATTCATATAAAGTTTTTCCTTTTCTTTAAAATTTATATTTTGAAAATTTTCATGACCCTGTGTAGCGTTTTTTTATGCCTGCCTCAGTTTTAGTACTGCAAGTTTATTTGCCCAATTTAAAAAAACACAGACTGGGTAGAATTCACGTTACTGCACTGCCTATAAAGAATTTTTATTTAAACGTCTTACCAATTTTATTTATTTATTTAAGTTATTTAGTAACAAACAAATTCACGTAATTTTATATTTAAAAAGATGAGCAGTGCAAATGTTTTATATATCATAGTAAAAAAGGCAAATAATCACAAAAACATATGCTAGAAAAAATAAAAGTAATTTTTACAATAATAAATACTTAGTTCATTTGTATATTGAAAGTTAATATGTCTTAACAAATTACAGAATTACTATCATTTACAATCTTTATTTTTCGAATATAATTTGCACAAAAGAAAAGGGTATAGCCTGGGTATTTAGTAAATATAGAAGAAAAGTTGATTCTTTTCCGTTTGTTTTACTTAAAAGGTCCTTTAGACTTAGATAGGTGGTAGTTATTTAGGTGATTGATAGTTAGTTAATTTTTACTTAATGTATCTATGGTGTAGTTCTAAGATTGGAGCAAAATATATGTTAGATAGAAAAACATTTGAGGTAATCACAGATTCTTCGGCGGACCTTTCTTATGATATGTGCAAAGAGCTGGGGGTTTGCGAAATTCCACTCTCTGTTTATATAGACGGTAAAGTCTTTAAAGACTACCCAGACGAAAAGGAAATTTCAAGGAAGAATTTTTATGACATTTTAAGAAAGGGAATTATAGGTCATACATCATCACCAAATGTTTCTGAATTTTACAATGAATTTGAGAGAATATTAAAAAACAGAAAAGATGTTTTATATATAGCTTTTTCTTCTGGCCTTAGTGCAACTTGTGCGAATGCTAAGATAGCAGCAGGACAGCTGAAAGATCTTTACCCAGAAAATAAAATTTTAATTTGTGATTCTTTGAGTGCCTCTTTAGGGCAGGGACTTTTAGTTTATGTTGCTGTAAAGAAAAAAGAGCTAGGCTATTCAATAGAGGAAGTCTTTAATTTTGTGGAAAAAGAAAAGTTTAACATCTGCCATTTCTTTACTGTGGATAATTTACATCATCTGCAAAAGGGAGGCCGTATTTCAAAATTAGCTGCCGTTGCAGGATCTATTCTAAGTATAAAACCTATTTTGCACGTGGATGAAAAAGGAAAATTGGTTAAACTTTATAACGTCAGGGGAAGAAAAAATGCTATAGAAGAGCTTTTTGACAACTTAAAAGAACGTATAACCTCTGTAAAAAACCAAACTATTTTTATTTCCCACGGAGACTGCGAAAAAGATGCTATTTTTTTGAAGAACATAATAAAAGAAAATCTAAGACCAGAAAGAGTTTACATAAATACAATAGGTCCTGTAATTGGGATGCACTCAGGGCCTGACACTTTAGCTTTGTTTTTTGTGGGAAATAATAGGTAGTTTATTTTTTTGGCGAAGCTATTAATTCGTACATCTCATATATTTTAGTAATATAAAGGCAAAATAACGCTATTAAGATCCTAAGGTGAAATAAATTAGGAGATTTATTTTGAATTCTTTTAAAAGTATTTAAAGAAGGTTTTGCTAAAAATTAGCTTAATTTGTTCTATAAAATAGTTTTAGTGATGATGACAAGTGGAAAAATAAAAGTATTAAAGATTTAAAATATAATAGCAAAAATATAACCAGTTCTTGCAGTTTTGAAAAGGTTTTACTTTTAATCAAAAATTAAACCTTTAAGAGAAATTTAATTTATTAAAAAGTGGATTAGTCTTTCTGTAGTGAGCCGTAGGCACGGTTAGCTTACACTCTTGGAAGCCTTCAAGTTCATAGATATGTGTAATGAGAATTTTAGTACTTGACCGGTTTTTGCGTACTTTTGAAATAAGTATTATTTTCTAGTTATAAAATTACCTCTTAAATTTATCTTTTAAAACTTATTTTTGCTGTTTAAAATATTTAAAGTATTTTAAAATAGCAGTATTAAAATTTAGTATTTAATTAGAAAATTTATTTTCTAAACCAAAGTAAATTTTTAAAATGCACTTATTTTTAGACTTTAACTTTTTAAATTTTAAGTTCCACAATTATTTTGCTCTTTATATCTATTCAATATTAAATTTGTTTTTAAGAGGAAGCCGGGGATTGGTTTTAAAAAATATTGTAATTAATACAAAAATATGTTTTTTATTGACATTAAAATGTTTATATTGTATAATAAAATCGTTTCAAATAGCATTTTGAAGGAAGCAGGTGATAGTTATAACTTACCCAAAAACATGTGTATGGGAACTTACAATGGCGTGCAATATGAGGTGTAAACATTGCGGATCTTCTTGCAGTGAGCCACTCCCCGGTGAACTTACAACCTTGGAAGCTTTTAAGTTTATAGACATGTGTAAAGATATAGGCCTTAAGTGGATTAGTCTTTCCGGTGGTGAGCCTTTTGTTAGAAAGGACCTAATTCTTTTACTTAGATACCTAAATAGGTGTGGCATCCCCGCCAATATTATTACTAACGGATGGCTTATTACAGAAGAAACAGCTAGAGAACTTAGCTACATACATCCGGTTCGTGTTGTTATAAGCGTAGATGGCCCAAAAGATGTACACGATCATATTAGAAAACCGGAATCTTTTGAAAGGGCAATGAAAAACTTTGAACTGTTAAATAAATACAATGTTTTAACTGGATGCACAACAACTTTAATGAAAAACAACATAGACAGGCTGGAGGAACTTTATAAATATTTAGTAGATAAACACGTTAAAAGTTGGCAGTTTCAGCTGGGTGTACCAATGGGAAACTTAGCTAAAAATAAAAACGAAATGATGTTAGAGCCAAAAGACTTAAATAAGGTCATAGATTTTTTTTACGAAAAATCTTTAGACAGTAAGATGGACATTTACCCTGCAGACTGCATAGGTTATTACAACGATAAAATAGACAAAATTTTGAAAAAATCTTACAAAGTGAACTATGTACCAAAGTGGCATACGTGTAATGCCGGGAAGTATTCTTTTGGACTTTTGCACAATGGTGATGTTATAGGGTGTACTTCAATTAGAGATAAAAAATTTATAGAGGGTAGCATAAGAAAAAGAACGCTTAGGGAAATTTGGGAAGACCCTAATTCTTTTTCATGGAACAGAAATTTTAGTGAAAAAGATCTAAAAGGAGAGTGCAAAAATTGCAAACATGCCTCAGAATGCTTAGGCGGTTGTTCTAACACCAGGCTAACAACTAAAGGTTCTTTTGACTCAGAAAATGAATATTGCACTTACAACCTTTCACTAAAAAATAAGGTTCATTAAATAATTTATAGGAGGTATTTTTTATGAGTAGAAAAAGTAAAGCAAGGGAGATTAATGATAATCGAGCAAGCTTCGTAAGTGGAGGAATGCCTAACCCAAATTCAATGTCTAAGGAAGAGTGGGAAGAATGGAAAAGAAAGCATCCCCCAGAGCCAAGTTTTTTTGGTTCAAATATAAAGGCTCGAGCAACAAAAACACTTGATCATAATAAGTTATGAAAATTAGAGGCATGTAAGTCAATAAAATACCAGCAAATGGAATATTATTTAGGTATTTTTTGAGTAAAAAAGCAAGGAAAATTAATAATAAACAAGCGAGTTTTTCAGGAGGAGGAACATCTAACTACAGCAAGATGTCAAAAGAATAAATAAAAGCTCCAGAAGAGGGAATAAAAGAAGCTGAACGAGAAAAGGGGTACCCAATGTTAGGTGGTAGCAAGAGCTAAACCTTGCAAGTGCTTGCATATTATTTTTTCAATAAAATAGTCCTGTGTTAAGATTTTTAACTACAGAAATTTATTTTTTAGAAAGAGAAATATATAAGTGGCAAAAAATAAATAGTTTTTTTATGAGGGCTCTTTTGGAAAATAAAATAAGGTAAAAAATTTTCCAACGTTAGAAAAAATAGCTTGAAAAATTTTTTGGTTACATGAAAAGAAGTATCGTTATTTTTTTAAATAATTGTTTGTTGCAATTTAGCGGTCAAAGAATTATTAGGGTTATTTTTATTTTATGAAATATCTATATTTTTAGGGGAGGAAAATATATGGCAGAAAAAAATATTGAAGATAAAGATTTAAATAAAGTCCAAGGGGGGCGGGGTAAGCCCTATGGTTTGGGTGAAATTCCTCACAAACAGTGGGGTGGTGTTATTGGCGAGCCTTTTAATTTACCTGGATTTGGAACACCTGGACATAGAAATGTTAGTGTAGTGCCTGAGGTAAAAGATAATATTAATAAAAATACGCAATGGAGTAGTAATAATAGTTGAACTTTATATCAAAAAATTAAGAGCAATAGCTTTTTAGTCTTAAGTCTAGATAAGGGGAGGAAAATATATGGCAGGAAAAAATATTGAAGATAAAGATTTAAATAAAGTCCAAGGGGGGCGGGGTAAGCCCTATTGTTTGGATGATTTTCCTCACATACAGTATGGTGATGTTATTGGCATACAGGATGAGCCTTTTAATTTACCTGGATTTGGAACACCTGGACATAGAAATGTTAGTGTAGTGCCTGAGGTAAAAGATAATATTAATAAAAATACGCAATGGAGTAGTAATGATAGTTGAACTTTATATCAAAAAATTAAGAGCAATAGCTTTTTAGTCTTAAGTCTAGATAAGGGGAGGAAAATATATGGCAGGAAAAAATATTGAAGATAAAGATTTAAATAAAGTCCAAGGTGGTATAATGAGTCATATGGGGATGGCACTTGCATACGGTGGGCCAGATTTTCGTTTACCTAAATTTGGAGATGTTAGTGTAGTGCCTTTGAAAACTGAGGTAAAAAACAATATTAATAAAAATACGCAAGGGAGTAGTAATAATAGTTGAACTTTATATCAAAAAATTAAGAGCAATAGCTTTTTAGTCTTAAGTCAAAATAAAATAGTCGCTTAGGTAAAAATGAACCTGTGTGGTATTCTTTAAGACATAAAAAAATGCCACTCTGTTTTATTTACGAATGGTAGTGAAGCTAAAGGAATATGTTTTAAGTGGAAAGATTGCCGCTTGGCTCCATAAGATAGTTTTTAACTAATTTTTTAAATATATGTGTATAGTGTAATTTTATTTATAGGCAATTTAAAGTACTAGCATCATCTGTACTTTAAATTTAAATTTTATAGAGAATTTTTATACAAAATAAAAGTAATAATACAAAGAAACAGTTTAGAGAAAGACCAATGGCGGCAAAGGACTAAGTATAACCACTATTTTTTGATAAGGTGTCCCCGTAAAAATTAGATCTGCAAGCATCGACTCTAACTTATAGCAAATAGTAAGACATAACACAATTGCAAACTCAAATGGTGAAAATAAAAAATGTAGATATAAAAAGCAAAAAAATGGCGGGTCACCCCATTTTAAACCCGCTCCGGTAAACTTTAGTAAATATTTTTTTAGCACAACCAAAGTCTAAGCTTTCTGTGTTTTTCCGAAAAGGCTATTACTTATTGCTTTCCGTTATCAAATTAACACTATCTTGGAAAACTTCACCATACCCTTTTCCAAATCTATCAACAATTTTATCCTTGTTTGTTTCCCACCACCACACAAAATAAGCATATATTTCTGAATACCAATAATAGCCGTACTCATAACCTCGAGTTTCTTTTGGAAAGAGCAAACTCATCAAGTTATCAAATTCTTCTATTTTTCTCCTTTCAATAATGTATACAATATTATCCTTCACCGTTTTTTGTAAACAATTCCGGGCAAAAGATCCCTTAATTAAATTTTTTTGAACATCTGGTATCTCTTTAGCAGACTTAAGGTTAAAATAGCAGTAATAAGCAAGTCTTAAAAAAGCTATTAGTGGGTTTTGACTACGAAGCCAAGCATCCTTAATTAAAAGAGAATTAAAATATTTACTTCTAGACAACCATATATTCAGAAACTCAGAAATAATATCCATTACTCTTGACTTATCCTCATATTTAGAATTAAAACCGTATTCGTTATACATCTTTTTTTCATTTTTTTCCCACCACAATGAAAGAGCATAATATATTTCCGAATACCAAGATCTCTCGGTCAAGTACTTGATTTCTGGAATGAGCTTTCTAATTATGTCCTTAAGCCATATATCAGTTATATCATTATAGCTAATATTCGATAATGCTAGTGGTTTATTACTATCTTTATAAGGCATACCTGACAACTCTGACTTTGAGACTAATATTGTTCTTTTATCCACATCGTCGACTTTTGATTTATTAAAATAGCAGTGATAAGCAAGTCTCAAAAAAGGCATTACAGGCGAATCGACTGATTTTCCAAACTCAAAATCCAAGTAATAACGTCTAGGCAACCAGAACCCCAGAAAGCTAGCAAGGTCTTTCATAACTCTTAACGCGTTTTTATTATTAGATTTCATTTGGTCACGACTATTCTGATTTTCACTACAGTTTTCATTCCACCAACCCGGAAGTTTACAAAGTTTTTCTATGCCTCCAAACTGCCATTGTACTCTACCACGGTGCCCGTTCAACCAGGTTGAAAAATCACGGTATAAAGCTATTACCTCATTGCATGCCTCTGCGTCACATCCTGGATAGTCGACAGAAGGAGCATTGTCGTCCATATTGAGAAAATCCATTATATGTGAAGGGTCTATTTCCTCTGCAGAGTTATAAGACGGAATAAACGAAAAAGGACTACCAGACTTAGTTTCGCTGAAATAAGCGCCTGATATATCTTTAAATGAGTTCCATATAGCAAAAGCCTTTTTTTGCGAAAAATAACAATAGTAAGCAAGTTTTAAAAATCTCATAAATTCTAAGCCTAATAATTTACCTGATTTAGTTGACTGTTCAACAAATGTAGTGTTTTTGAGGGTACTGTCTGCTTGATGGCGCCTAGGTAAATAGAAAGTCAGGAAATCTTTTATATTTTTTTTATCTTTTATCCATTGCTCATATCTCGTTAACCGTTCTTTTACCCCGCTTTCTGCTCTAAGAAGTTCCACGTACATATTAGGATTTGATGAATTAACTAAAAAATTCACCAACCGCACAAAACCTCTTATCGCGACTAAATTTTTCCATACTATGGCTTTTCTTGTAAACCAGCTTTCTTCATTGAAATTATTAGTATGCAATAACATGTCATGTTCAAAACTTCTAAAAAAAATTCTTCTTATAGCCATATTGCAATGTAACAAATAATCTAAAGCGTTCCGTCCGGTACCTATAGCTTCTAAATTGTCTCTTTCTGGGTTTTTCGGTACAAACTCGTTTTTTCCTTCCATCATTATTTTTCCATCATAAAACAAGTTGTCCCTGTCCTCACCATTTAAGTCATTAATACAACCTAATAAGGCATAATCTGAAAACTCTGATATATCAACATCACCGCAAAAATGTTTCTCTGGATTCGCTAATTTATACTTTAAAAAGCAAGTCATAATTTCCCAAAGTTCACCTGGCATAAACTTAGTAAGAAAATTTTCTAGCTCAGGCTCAAGATATCCCCCATATTTTTCACAGTCGAAAATTAAATTTTCTGCATGAATCCAATTGTTTTTTTCCAAATCTTTAAATAAAGCTGACAGATACTCGCGCTCACAAAGTTCATACATCACAAGATGATATTTTAGGTTTTGTTCTATCACACTCGTATTTTTTTCATAATTATACACGGGATAGCGTTTTTCTAGCTTAATTTTTAAAGTTTTAAATTTTTCTACGAATTTTCCAAACATTTTATTAAAATCACCAAGAATATTTTCTCTAATCGTTTGGTCTGCGTCTCGCTCGTCAACTGTCAGGTCACTTTGAGTTATATAGTAGCTGTTATTACCTTTACGATCTGCAAATGGCTTTTCTTTACCATAGCAAAGCTCTGTACCGTCGCAATCGTCTTTTCCAATACTATCCAAAAATCCTTTTAAAGCAACTACACGGACAAGCAATTTACCAAGAGAAATAGGTCCACGTTCAAAGCAGCGTAAGAAACCTAACGTTAAAAGACCAAGTTTTTTGGACATTGAATATTTGTATAAGATATTTCTCAAAAAAACGCAAACTAAGTCTCTTAACGCCTCTGTTCCATAGATGCTATCAGCTTCGTAGATGTTGGAATCCTCTTCGGCAATTTCCTCCGTTTTATTTTTTTTCAGATCATTAGTTTGTTCCTCAATTTTTTTTAAATAATCGTCGAGATTTTCCTTAGCCTTAGGCTCAGAATGGGAGGATTCTTTGACAGATTTTAAGTTTGCTGTCTCTTCTTTAGATGATTCATTTTTAATTTCTTTTTTACCAGTATTATCTCCGGGCCCTTTACCTTCAGGCTTCACGCTGCTGTTCTTTTGTTTAGATTCTATGTTTTGATTGACAGATATTTTTTCGTCTTTAGGTTCCTCAACTTTATCACCAATTTTTGATTCAGAGTTTACGCCTTGAGAGCCAACCGCTTTGCTTCCAGAACCGCCAAGGCTGTTCTCTTTAGTGGTAGCTTGATTACTAGAGCTATTTTTTCCATCGATAAATTTTTTAATTTTTGGGCCACCGCCCGCGCTACATGCCAATTCAGAAACGAAAGTAGACATAAAAAAAATAATTGAAAGAACAAGACTACTACTTTTTTTAAAGATATTATTAATAATAAAAATCACCTCTTGCTTAAAAAATTAAAAAACGATTGTAAAAAAATTTTAGAATAGAGTGCCGGCACTGCACTTGTAATACTATAAATTTTTCTAAATTAAGTAAAGACAAATTTTATAAATTATGAAAGAAAATGATCATTTAATAGACAAAATAAATAAAATAAAAAATTAAAGTGCTGCAGACAGTAAGGGGAGTATACCTTGTAAATTTATTTTTCTTAAAAAATAAGGTCTCCTTCTAGGTGTATTCCTCATGTGTTATCAGTATTCAATCGACTCTATAGAGCACAATTCTGGTGCTAACTCTTAGTAATAAAATTTACTAAATAGCCGACGTTTTTTAGCTTTTAAATATAAAGCATACTTCTAGACTATCTTTCTAAAACATTTTAATTATATGAATTAATTCGGCCAAAAGAATATTAATCTTTTAATCATATTAAATAAGAAAAAATAAAAGGAATAACATCTAAAAATTATTTAACTACAAAATTTATGTTTACCGATTGTAATTAACACAGGGCGGGACAGCATAAATTTGTTAGACGTTTTTGCTGGATTGTAGTAGTAAATTGCCCCACCGGTAGGGTCAGAACCATTCATGGCGTCTCTTGCAGCTTTTTTGCAAGAGTCTTCTGTTTTTGCGTTTATTTGACCATCTTGAAGGCAAGAAAAAGCACCGGGCTGATATATAACCCCAGATAACGAATCCGGAAAAGAAGGGTGCTCTATTCTGTTAAGAATAACTGCGCCAACTGCTACTTGACCGCTGTAAGGCTCGCCTCTTGCTTCTGCTGTTATTATTTTTGCTAGTAGATTTACATCGTTTTCGCTGTATTTACCTGTTTGGTTGCTTTGGTTTGTTATGCCCAAAGCTTTTAGTGTTTTAGACCCAACTATTCCGTCTTGAGTAAGACCTTTATCTTTTTGAAACCTAATAACGGCATCTTTGGTTTTATTGCCAAAAATTCCATCTACAGCACCGTTATAATAACCTTTTTCTTTTAGCTTATTTTGTATTTTTTTTACATCTTCACCCTTACTACCAAGCTTTGAAATAGCGTTTATATACTGCGAAAAATCTATTTTTAAACCGGTACATAAAGAGCTACAAAACAGTAGACTAACAATTAAAATAACTGCAGATAAAGTTTTTTTGATGTATTTAATGTTCATAAAAACCCCTAAATATAAAAAGCAATAAGAACATTTTTTGTAAAAAAAGCTTTTATTATTCGCATTAAGAATAAAAAAAGTTATTTTCTAGCTTAAAAGATTGTTTGTTGAGATAATAGTATTTTTTATAAATATTTTATATTCTTATACTATTGTTATTTTATTTTTAGGAGGTTCATTTTATGAACAAAAAGTTGTTAGGTTTTTCTTTAGTTTCAAGTATGTTGGCAGGTTCTGTAAGCGGAGTAGTAAGTGCTAATTGGAAGGAAAAATTAAATAAGTTAGCAGAAAAAGATTTAGAAGATGGTAAAGAAAAAACAGAAAAATTGGAAAATTTTAAATTTGATGAAGAGTTAGGTGCAACTGGTAAAATGAAAAAGGCTGTTAAAGATGCTATAAATGCTATGCAGGAATATAAACAGAGCTATTTAAATTTAAAGTGGCATAATAAAAAAAGCAAAAATACAGAGCAGGAAAAATATGCAGAAGAAGCATTATTGAAAGAAATTAAAGAAAAAGAAGAAAGAGCAAATGAACTAATAAAAAATGCTGAAAAATTATTTGAGAAAACAGGCTTAATTAATAGTGTTGTTTTCCCTTGGGATGATATTGAAAAAAAATATAGTTTTCTGTTTAGAAAACAAAATGACCTAGATCTTGACGAAACAAATAAAGAAAATATTTTAAAAAAACTAAAGTTTATAACAGAAAATGAGGAAAGAAGTAAATTTTTTGATGAATATGTAAATAAAACTAAAAAAATTTCAGAACTGAGAAAAAATTTAAAATTTGCACAAGATTACAGAAATAAAGATACTGTGGAATCTCTTAAAAAAGAGCTTATTAAAGTTTATTCAGAAAGACAAATTCTAAATAGGAAAATAATGGAAGAATGGGTCAGTAAAAATAAAAGTATCCATTTTAATGAATATCCTCTTATTTTTTATAGAGATGGGAATATTCCAAAAAATATAATAGATGATGCTAACCGTCAAATAATGGAGTGCAATGATACGCTTAAAGAAATTTCAGAAATAAAGTGGGAAATAGAAAGGAAAGATAATCAAAAAACGGAGTGGATAAACGGTAATGAAGTACCAGACTCTGTTTTTGCTGAAATGAGAGAAAATTGGTTCAATAAAGAAAGACTCGAAAAAATAAATAGGTTGATGGTGTTAAAAAAAGTGCTCAATTTACAAAAAAAGTACGCTGAGGATCTAGTGAGTCCGTACAAATTTTTTTTACCGTGGAACAAAATAGATAAGAAAAATGGAAAATGGGCTTTTTTATTTAATTTAGAAAAAAACGAATATTTAGATAAAAAGTATGATCTAGACAAGCTGTATGATTATAAAACTATTATTGCCCATAATAGTAACACGCCGGGTGATCCGCTTGCTCATCAGTACAGTTGTCGTAAATTGAAAGATGAGTCTAGGCGAGGAAAACTTTATGCAGATTATAAGTGGTACTCTAACCAAGTTGCGTTTGCAAGACAGCACCTGCGTGAAGACAAGGAAAGAGGAGAAAAAAACAGTACCTACTGGGAGCTAGAGTTAGTGATGTTTTTTCAGGCACGCCAGTGGGCTTGGGGTGCATTGTGTGATGAAATTAATAAACAGAGGGAAGAAAACGAAGAAGAAAAGGAGAGATGTAAATGCCTGTGTCTAGATGAGTGTAATATTTTCTAGTATATTAAAAAACGCTTTACCTTAAAAAATAGATTTGGCGTAGCCATTTTCAGAATATGAAACATAGGCACTTTGGTAAAAATAGTAATTTTTGCTAATGCCTTTTTTAAGAGGGCCAGATTAACAGAAAGCTTTACCAACTTATTTTTGGTTTATTCAACAGAATGTATATTATGAAAAACAAATAAAAATAAGATATTAGTTTAAAACTTAACTATTATTTTTTTCAGAATATATAGTTACAGCATCAGAGATTTTTGCAAAATCTGCTAAATTTAAGTTTTCTGGCCGTAAACTTGAATAATTAAAGTAATTTAGAATTTCAATTATTTTTTCTTTAGAAATGTTGCCTGAGCAAGGAATTGAATTCGAAAGTTTTTTTCTACGCTTAGAAAAACTCTCTTTTATAATTCTAAAAAAAAGTTTTTCATCTAAGACTTTAACGGGAGGGTATGGATGTTTTATAAGTTTTACAACAGCTGAATCTACTTTTGGAACAGGAAAAAAATTGCCTCGACTTACTGGGAAAAGATATTTCGTTTCGCAAAAGTAACTAATAAAATAGCTAATATAACTAGAACTCCTTACACCAGGAGCCTTACATATTCTTTCTGCCAGCTCTTTTTGCACCATAACAGTAATAGATCTAAAATCAATACCACTTTGCAAAATTTTAAAAATAATAGGTGAAGTAATATAATATGGTAAGTTAGCACAAATAAAAACATCATTTTCAATAAAATAATTTTTCCATAGCTCATTTAAATCCAGTTTTAGAAAATCATCATTAATCAATATAACATTGTTAAAATTTTTTAGATTTTCTTTTGCTAAAGGAACTAATTTTTTATCTACCTCTACAGTCACTACTTTTTTTGCTACTTTTGCTAACTCTCCAGTTAAAGTGCCTATTCCCGAACCAATTTCTAAAACGGAACTCGTTCTAGTTATTCCGCTACTATCAATCATTTTGTTAATAATGTCTGAATTAACAATAAAATTCTGACCCAAGCCATGCAATGGCTTTAGGTTATTTTCCTCCATTAATTTTTTCAAAAATTTTATATCTGTTAATTTTGCCAAAATATGACTACCAAAATGTACCTTTCTAAAAGGAAATAAAATATATTCAAAAAAATAATTAAAAATTTAACAGTTATATATATAAAACAGCTAAATAGCGAAATACCAAACACAACGGCACTAAAAACAAGGCGCCAACTAACCGGAAAAAAAGATTTCTAAACTAATCTTTTATTCAATTTTCCGAAAGAAAAACAACGACTGTCTTACCAAAACGTTTTCCAAATGGAATGGCGCGTACCACACTTAGTTAAATATTATAATAAATCAAGAAAAAAGATATATTTTTTAAACTATACTTTAAAACTCACAATACTAAGCTACCACGTGTAAGCAATAGTGCCAAAACTAAAAAAATAAGAAAGCCTTAAAATCTAAATAAAAACAAATTCCCGTGGTATATACATAACTTACACTTATACTATCTCAAATTTTAAAATTACACACTCTTTATTTACCTAATCTATGCAAAAACCATTCCACACTCTTACTCGATGATCGCTCACAAAAACAATGAATCCATACTCAATCATCCAAAACTTTACAGCTATTCTTACAAAAAAACTCAAACAGCACTGTTACCTGGTTACAAGGCGAAAAGAAAACTCAAACCAAAAAGATCTGTATAAAACAGATCGCCGTTGTAAAGTTACCTCACTTTTTTGAAAATTCCGAAACGAGACTTTCGCTGAACTTTACCGGGGTTATAATTTTCCCCAAATTTTAGATCTTTAAACTTTTCCCGAACTGAAACCTTCTTACCATCACTACTGAGGCTGTTTTCTACATACTCGTCCTCTAAAGCGTCGACATCTTTCTTTTCAGCACCCGGCCTTGATTCCTGCCTAACGGAACAATTATCGCTGGAACTAGCAATGTCGCTACTATCTGTAAACTTATCGAGCTCAGCCTGCACAGAATCAAAAAGCTCATCGCAAGCAGAATCCTTGACTGTAAAATTTTTAAGAGTTTCAAGGTGATCTTTTAAAAGAAGTAAAACTTTGCTTCTGTAGTCTTTAACACAAGTACGAAACTTCGCGAGAACGTCTTTCTGTTCTATAGCCTCGCAACTCGCTCCTGCCATCATTTCACTGGCACGAGCCTTAGCTTCCAAAATAATTTTCTCCGCCTTTTCTTTTGCTTCCCCAACACAAGAAGAACTAAGCTTTTCAGCCATAAACAAGGCGTTACGAATACTTTCTTCTTTCTCTTTGAAAGCATCCAATCTGTCGGTTAAAATTTTAACTTTTTCTAGCAGTTCCGAATTCTCAGACTTTAGTTTTTTTAGTCTTTTACGTAAGTCAGACAAACACAAATCCACTTCATCCGCCTTATATTTATTAAAAAAACTTCTCTTTAACCGAACCTTTTCTTTTTCTTCAACTCCCACAAAAACACCTCCTCAAAAAAACAAAAGAAGCAATAAAAAGTACCATTCCCTACTTCACAACTTAAAAATAAAACCCGTTATTTTCCAGCCCCTCTACAAGCTCTTCACCAGTGATATCAACATTGCAGGGCGTAATTATGTATGTATTCGTGGCTATTCTCTTTATTTTTCCAACTTTCGCATAAGCGACACCACTTAAAAAATCCAAAATTCTTCTGGAATTGTCTTTGTCTGTGTCTTCTAAATTCAAAACCACAGTGTAAGACTTAAGCAATTCATCGGCGATTGTTCTGGTCTCTTCCGCAAAGCGTTCTGGTTTACAGACAACCACCTGCAACTGCGCCGTAGTTTGCAAATTTACAACTTTCTTTTCTTTACTAATACTAAATTTGTTGTTGTATTCTTGGTTACGAGACTTTTGTTTTTTAGAAATTGACCTATCTCCCGAATAACTTTTTCCATCATAATAGTCTTCAACGTATTCTTCATCCTCATCTTCCAACTCTGCTGGACTCCAAAGTTCCTTAAGCTTTTTCACAATACTAGACATTTAACACATCATCCCCCTAAACTTCCTGAAGATTCAAAAGATCACAATTGGAAAAACTCTATAAAAATACAATGCAAGAACGTCGTAATCAGACATTAGCAAATTACTAAAAATATTACAACAAAAAAATATTTAGTACAAAAAATGTATAAAAAAATCGACGTTTATTTCTTATATTTAAATAAAAAAACTAAAAATAAATCTTGTTACTTAACTTTTTAAACTCTTTAGTAAATAAAAAATCAAGACATATTTAATTTCTAGAAAACACTGGGCATAATTAACAGTAATAGCGAAACTTTTACAAAATTTTTTAAACTTGTTTTAACTCATAAATTAAATTTTGCTACTTAAAGTGTGCAAAATTTAAGCGCTAAATATATAAGTAATTAAATAAGAGAAACACTAAAATCTACCATGTATAAACCAACAAAATCCAAAATATTAGTAATAAAAAAGTAAAAAATAAGTAGTTTTATATTAATTTAAGATGCTTGTAAAAAACAGTTATTGTCTTAAATTTAAGAACGCAAAAACCCAGACCAGGCCTTTCTAGTTTTGGTGTTACTTAATTACAAACTCTATTTGCAAAAATTTTGTAAAAATAGAAATACTTGTTGTTACACTTAATTAATCCGTAGTTTCTGAATTATCAGAACTAAAAACAGAACACCTCATTTAAACTTTTTGCTTACATAATCAAAAAGAGAGAGAGCACAATATATAAATAGCATATTTTTATATGAAGTTGTTAATTTTTCTCTATGTTATAACCTTGGAAATTTTTACCCTTCTGTATAAACTTTTTTTTAACATCTCTCATAATTTAGCACAGACTAATAATTATAAAGATTTCTTTGCCGTCATTTTGCTAACAAAAATCCAGAAAACCGAAACCAAAAAAATTGCTATCAAAAGCAACATCCAACTGTTTTGAAAGAATCCAGCAACCAAAAAACATATAAAAGAAATAAAAGCATTAATTACTGCATACGGCAATTGCGTAAAAGAGTGAACCAAAGAGTTACAGCCCGCACTTGCAGAAGACATTATTGTTGTGTCTGAAATGGGCGAGACATTGTCTCCGAATGCTGCTCCAGACAAAATTGCCGCTAAAGAAGACAGTAAAATACCGTCCGACCCTTGAGCTTGCAGTACTGGGAAAGACACAGGAATTAAAATGGCAAAAGTTCCCCAAGAAGTCCCTGTTGCTATTGACAATACCGCCGCTATTGAGAATAAAAGTATAGGAACAAAAGAAATCACTGCCATGTTTCCTTGTAAAATACGAGCAAATAAATCTCCTATTTTTAAATACTTGCTAGTTAAAGTCCCCAAAGTCCACGCCAAAGTTAAAATCAAAATTGCCCCAGACATTTCTTTTAGCCCATCCGCTATGGAATTAAAAAAATCACTTAATTTCATTAATCTTAGAAAAACTACATATAAAAAAAATATAAAAACAAAGGCAAAAAAAGCTCCCATTAAAAGTCCACTCGCAGAGTCACAATTAGCAATTGCTTCTAAAAAATTCTTCCCTTGAGTTATGCCGCCTGTGTATAACAAACAAAACACGCAAGATAGCACCAAAAATATTAACGGTAAAGCTAACTTTAAAATGAAATTTTTCGCCAAACCTTTATCACTGCTACTTTCTTCTTGTTCTCTTACCTTTTGCTGATTTTCCGGCAAAGCCCTCTCACTGCTTAAATATTTACTTTCCTCTCTTTTCATAGAAAAAATAGAAATATCAAAAATAGAAACTATAGATATAGAAACAAGAGATATTATTGCGTAGAAGTTATATGGAATTGTTCTAATGAAAAGTGAAAGTCCATCACAAGCGCCAGAATCTGTTAATGTGCTAGAAATAGCAGCAGCCCAACTAGAAATTGGCACTAATATACATACAGATATAGCAGTAGAATGTATAACATGTGCTATTCTTCCGGGAAATATCTTTTTGTGCGCAGCAATAGGCCTGACTATACTCCCTGTCGTCAAACAGTTAAAATAGTCATCTAAAAAAAATAAAGAAGAGAAGAAACTTGTTAAAAGCAACACGCCTCGCTTAGTTTTCACTCTTTTGCCTACAAATTTAGCATATGTTTTAGATATACCCGTGCCTTCTATTAAAAATACTATAGACCCTACCAAAACTAAAAAAGCTATTACCTTAATGTTATTACCCGCTAAACTTTCCTCCATAACAGAAAAAGCAAAATTTGCTGATTTTAATAAATCAAAGTTACAGAAAAAGAAAGACCCAAAAAAAATACCCACAATCAAAGAAAAACAGGCATTTTTCGTTAACAAAGCCAATACCATTGAAACGACGGGAACGAATAAAGCTAAGCTATTTGCCATAAAAACCCCAAAAAAATCTAAAAAATGCCAACTAATCCACAGAAACTAATCTTTATTTCGAAGTACAATTATACCATTTTCATCTACATCTACCAAAATGCTAACTCTTCCTAACAAAGACTTTTTAAAATCTTTGTCTTTAGTATAAGTTACGACCTGCTGGTATATATTGTTAACTATCGCAGCCACTTCCGAAAACACCTTAGATTCTTCTACTTCTTTGAACTTTTTATATGCCCCAATTAAAAAATCTTTTGAAAGCTCCAGTTTAATGCCTTTACTAGAAAAAAAAGATTCTGACTTACTTATGTTATCTTTTAACATTCCAAGTGCTAAACGCGCTGCTGTATTTCGCTCAAATTCAAAAAAATAACCTGAGTAATTATCTTTCAACTCGTCATCTTCAGCTTTCAGACCAGGCTCACCGTCAAAGTCCAATATTAATATTCCACTCTTTTCTTTATATTCCCCTTCGCCTTTTCTTGCCCTGTCAATCTTTTCGAAAAAATCATATATAGTAGTCTTTTTTCCATCAACTTTTTCGTAGTGACTAGAAAAACCGTTTTTGTCACACAATAAATTTTTTAAATCTTTAGCAAAACTTTCCAAAAGCAAAGAATTCCCACTACCAGCTATAACTACTAATTCCCCGTTAGCTTTATGATCCAGCTTTTTACTTAAAAGTTCTTTCTCTGTAAATTGAGACATTATTGAAGAAAATATACTGATCTTAACGGCTTCATCATTTAAAGGCATCTTGTCAACTAATCTTTCTATACCGCTTAAATAATTTCCATAAGTTAAAGCAAAGCCTTCCTTTTTACCAAACCCGAATACCTTCTTAGCAAAATCATAAATATTACTAAAAAGACTGAAACCTATAAGCCCAAGAACGCCTCTGCCAATCCATTTTGTAATTCCAAGAACTTTATTAATTTTAGGAACAGTCTCTTTTCCAACGTCAATAAATTTATCTAAAAAATCCACTCCTTTATCTTTTAGTTCTTTAATTTCCTCTGGATTCATCTTCTCAAGAAATTTTCCTGCTTTATCCACTAAATTTTGTACTTTTTCATCGTTCAAAGCTTCTCTCACAGCTGCCCTGGCCGCTTCTGGAATATCAAAGTTTATACCTTTTACAAAATTACTACTTGGTGCCAAAGCAGCAGCCGAAGAAAAAGCACCTACAGCTGCACTAGAAATAAATTTTTTTAATTTTACGTCTCTCACTTTATTTATCCCCACAAAAATAGTCTGTGTTTATATTACCATAATATAAAAAATATTTCAACAAAAAATCTACGGTCACTGGTAAGTAACCCCAGATTATTTTAAAAGCAACTATTTTAATCGGTATAAATTTAGGAAAGTGTGCTAAAAATTATTACACAAAGCAAAAAATTCACAAAAGCTAACTACGAAATAAGTGCAAAATTTACAATCGCCTACCAACTCACAACACCCACCTTACAGTTGCACCGAGTTCATTTTCAATCACGCAAGCAATCTTTCGGCACGGTGTATAACATCTTAACTCCAACTAATTTTTTATCTATTTGTCTTCCAAGCCTTCGACTCCCGGCAAAGACGCTCCCTCTAAAAGCTTTAAAGAAGCTCCACCGCCTGTTGAAATATGCGTCATTTTGTCAGCGTACCCTAACTTTTCCACAGAAGCTGCACTGTCGCCTCCGCCAATAATGGAAATAGCTCCGCTCTCGGCGATAGCCTTAGCAACAGCACAAGTGCCACTTGCAAAATTTTCCCATTCCGATACTCCCATTGGTCCATTCCAAACGACCGTGCCGGCTCCTTGTATTGCACTTGCAAAAAGCTTTTCTGTTTCAGGACCGATATCCATACCAGTCCACCCTTCGGGGATGCTGTCTGACTTTACTAATTTAAACTCAGTGTCTGGGCTGTAAGAAAGACCAACGATATTGTCCATAGGCATAACAAGCTTTATACCCTTTTCTTTAGCTTTAACCATAAGGTCTTTTGCCATATCTGCTTTGTCGTACTCACAAATAGAAGTACCAACAGAGTACCCCATAGCATTCATAAAAGTGTAAGCCATACCGCCACCGACTATAAGCGTGTCCACTTTTTCCATTAGTCTGTTTATAACATTAAACTTATCCGACACCTTTGCTCCCCCCAAAATTGAAACAAACGGTCTTTTTGGATTTTCTAAAATAGAGCACATAGTTTCTATTTCTTTTTGCATTAAGTAACCTCCAACAGAAGGTAAAAACTTAGTTACGCCAAAGGTTGAAGCATGTTTTCTGTGAGCAGTGCCAAAAGCATCGTTAACAAAAACGTCAGCCAAAGAAGCCAATTCCTTAGCAAAAGTCTCTTCGTTATTTTGCTCTTCTATTCTAAACCTTAAGTTCTCTAATAAAACGGCTTCTCCTTCTTTTAAGTTGGCACAAAGTTCCTTAGCACTTTCGCCCACGACATCCTTCGCTAACTTTACCTCAAAGCCTAATTTTTTGCTTAAATCTTCTGCAACAGGCTTTAAAGAAAGCTTAGGGTCTACCTTGCCGTCTGGCCTGCCCATATGGGAGCACATTATAACTTTTGCCTTATTACTTAAAAGATACTTTATTGTTTTTAAGGTTTCATCGATTCTTTTGTAATTTGTGATTCTTCCTTTTTCGTCTAACGGTACGTTAAAATCACACCGTAAAAGAACTTTCTTACCAGTTACGTTTATATCCTCTACTATTTTTTTATTAAAATAAGCCATAATGCCTTCCTTTCTTGCCTTAGCGAATATTTTAAAAAACATCACCACAGTAAAAATATCTAACATTTTATAATGAAATTGACTATTGTGCAACCTTAAACTTATAGCTAACATTTAAAATCATGCAACTAGCAAAATAAAACTTCAGATTTATAGAACTTAAAAGTATAAAACTTTCAATTAAAAAAATATTATTTTGGCGCCTTGCCCCTCTTAAAAAACATTACTGGAATAAATTAATTTCACGCAAGCACGAAAATGAGAAAGTCCCACTTGCCATCATAGCAGTTTTTGTACCTTTAAAGCAGTAACAATAGTTTAGTTTATGTAGTAAAAAAATAGATGTGTCCTGCAAAATATCAAGTTTTTTCAATCTATAATTAAAAAACCTTTTTTTTAACTTTATAAAAAATAGACCTCGCTATTTTTATTAAATATTTAAGTTCTTCGCTATTTTTAAATATAATAAAATTAACGCCTGTAACAACAGATGTACATATTAAAGTGTTAAATATAATCTGCAAATACAAGTTAAAACTTCTAGTAAAAGAACAAAAATAGAAAGATATAGCTCCTAAAACAAAGGTAATAAAAAAGTAAAAAATAAATTTTTGGTAGTACTTTTTTGCAGAAACTTCGAAGACATTTCTGTAAACTAGGTAAGGGTGAGCCCAAAGAGGTACAGCAACAGTACTTATAATACTAGATAAAACTATCCCGTTTATTCCCCATTTTCCAGATAGAACATAGCAAAAATATATATTTAAAAAAGCTTCTAAAAGTGCTAGGAATCTATCTTGCCGGTAAAGCCCAACACTAGCTTTTGCCATGAAAATGGAATGCCGTATTCCAGATAAATAAAAATTTAAGGTTATTAAAAATATAGTAAAACTATTAAAAACACAATCTTTACCCATCCATATGGTTATAAAAGGAGATATCACACAAAAAAAAATAACTGCAAAATAGCTAAACATCAAATAATTAAAGAAATATATTTTTTCGTAAAGACTACGAGTTTCTTCTTTTGTGTGCCTGGCTAAGTAGTTACCAAAACTTGAAAGTATAGCGTTAAAAATCTGGTTGGTAGCAGATATTATTCCATTTGTTATAAAAACATAAGGATAGTAAAGTCCGGTTACTTTTTCGCCTAATTTATGAACTAAAATTAAAGTGGAGCCAGAAATAATACTTTGAGCTCCAACTCTGTGGTAAAAAAGTGCGCTTAATGTTTTCATTAAGTCTTTTTTTTCATCTTTTTCTAGTTTATCTTTAACTTTTAAGTTTATATTTTTATAATTTTTCTTAAATTCATAATTAATTAAAATACTTTCAAGCAAAGTAAAAACTGGTTTAGCTAAAGAATAAATTAAAAAAGACTTAAATATAAATAAAATAACAATCTGTAAAATAAACATTACGACTTGGCAAACGGTTCTACAGATTGTGGCTATGTAATTTTTTTGGTCTGCTATTAGCATTATTCTTTTATGACCATAAAGGTAGGTAAGAATTGAATCTACTACATAAATAAGAAAAACAAAACTAAGCCAAGAATCGTTCAAAACCTGTGAGTGATACCTACCAACTATTACTTTTGGGATTATAAAAGAAACTATGACTCCCAAAAAAGTTACAGCTAATGCTATAAACTTAAAAGCGCTTCTGTAAAACTTTAAAAGCACAGCAATTTTTTTTTCATCTTTTTCGGCTATTGGCTTGTAAAGCTTATATATAACTCCATAACTTATTCCTAACTCTACAATACTAATAAGTGCTACGGTATCTTGAAAAGTTTTTTGTATTCCTAAAATTTCACTTCCAAGAACCATTTTTAAACAAGGGCTTACAAAAAAAGGCCCTAAAAATAAAACAGCGTAAGAGATCAATGCACAACAACTGTTCAAAAAAGATAGCCTAGACCGCAATACTATATACCTCTAAACTGAACTTCCAAAAAATAAAACACTACATAATACGCAAAAGGCAACAACAATTCTAAATTATAATTTAGACAAAAAAGCGTTTAAATCCAAAAAATTATACAGAAAAATATAACTAAAATCTAATAAAATAATAAAAAAATTTTCTAAAATAAAAACTAGAAAATAGTTTTAAATAACATTTATACAATTTTAGTTAGCGCCGCTAAAGGGCTAATTTATTAGTTCATTTGCTCTTTTTTTGTACAAAGGTAAGAAATACTTTTTAAAATTAAAAATAAATTTTTACCAATAATTTTTTATTTAAATGTTGCTTTTTATAGTTTAATAGTGTAAACTTTTGGTAGACGATCTTTAGTTTTCGTGTGTTTGGAGGAACGTTATGAATAAGAAATATATTGGCAGTTCTTTAGTTGGTGCGGGAGTTTTTAGTTTGGTTCTTGGAAATGTAGTTTTTGCAAATCCTCTTTCGGATGTGGAGTGGGCTAAATATGAGAAAAAACTTAATGAGGCTAACAAGGTAGAAGTAGAAGAAAGTTTTTTTAGACGTTTACTGAGTTATTTTAGTGTATTTTCATGGTGGAACTATTACAAAGACTGTAAAGTAAAAGAGTATACGGAAAGAAATATTGCTATTTCTAGGGAAATTCTAGGTATTTTTAAAGATACTTTTAACCTTACTGCTTTGGATCAGTGTAGGTTACATTTTGGTAGTTGTACAAATGTTGTTTATAACTATAAAAGCGATCACGATCAGATTTATTCTCTGCAAAAAGAAGATAAACTTTTAAATGCTTTGATTGGACTTTTTAATAATGAAAAGATATTAAACGAGTATGTGATATCAAATAAATCAGGTACTGATCAAAAAGGGTTGGGCGGTGTATTTGAAAGACTAGAAAAATTGTTAGATGATGCTATAAAAGCAGTTGAAGAAAGAAAATTTTTTGTCAGAGAAAGACCGATTTCAGACATTCCGGCAAAATGGAGATACCTAAGAAATCATAATAGTTTTTTAAAATATACTAGCAATAATATTGCTATAGCAAAAAAGATTTTAGATGTTTTGAAAAAAGATTTTGGTATAGGTGAAGGTACGGATTATTACTCTAATAAAAAAGATGCCATGCTAAGTCAAACTATCGGTTTAAATAATCCTATTCTTTGTGCAGAGGAGTATCTTGTACGCAGTATAGGTACACTCTTTGGAAATTTTAGGACCCTGCTTAGTCAAGGGTATAAAGCTCCTAATGAAATTTTAGATGGCGGAATAGATGCTTTTCAAAAAAAGGTTAAGGAACTAAAATGTTTAATGAATATTGCTGCTGATAACGCTGATAAAAGACAGAAACTTTGCGAAGGAAGTCTTGAGGCTTATTGTTCTACTCTTAGTAATTCTTGGAAGGAACGCATAGAGAATAGTTTTGATTTTACACGGATGGATAATATCACAAATTTTTCTGAATTGTATTTACAAAAGTGTTTCGTCCCGATTGTAAATTAAGGTGCGAATAATCAAATAGACTAAAGATATTAAGGGGTGCTGTTTTTAAGGAGCTGTTTGGTGAGTAAAATTTCTAAAAAAGCCTTTTTTGCGGTTACGGTCGTAGGTTTGTTTACAAGTTGCAGTAGCTGTATGGTTTTTGCATATAGCGAAAGTTTTTCGCTCGGTAAAGGAGAGTCCCTATTTTTGTTTAAAAATACTGAAGAGACCTTGGTTTGGGAGTCTAGTGATGAAAGTATCGCACAGGTAAAAAATGGTGTTGCTTTTGCCAAAAATGAAGGAAAGTGCAAAATAATAGCAAAATCTTGCCCGGACGGGGAGAACGAGCAAAAAAAAGTTTATGAAATAGAAGTTACTCCAGAAAAAAAAATAAAAAGAGTAGCTTACATAAACAATGGTGGAAACTTAAATATATATGCAATTACCAGCTCAGAAGTTAACGACTTGGAAATAGAAATAGATGCAAAAAAATGTACAATTAAGAATAAAAACAAAACTAAAAGCGGAGGAAATTTATTTTGGAAGGTAGAGCTGTCGACGGAGAACATTAAAAGTGTAGATAGTACCTGTAAGATTTTTGGCTTAACTAAAGGCAAAGGGGAAAGACGTGGTAGCGGTGAATTTAAACTCAAATTTTTCGGTAGCCCTAAAGAAAATGGAAATGGTGAGGTTTTCGAAAAAAATATTAGTGAGAACGGTGCTAAATTTATAATGGACTGGGAAGGGTTCGTCCCGGATTTAGTTGAAGACCGTTTGGTGCCAGGTGTTTATAATATAGGCAATGGTGACGTCATTAATTTTGGTGAAACTTTTTACAATCATATTACGAAAGAGCAAGCTTTTGTAGATATGGTCAGCAAACTTAATAGCAAAAATTATGTAAAGGATATTAATTCATTTCTTAAAGAGAATAAAATAAAGTGTACACAACAGCAATTCGACGCACTTGTTAGTTTTTCTTACAATCTTGGAACAAATTGGCTAAAAGATTCTGGACTCAAAAATGTCCTTTTAGAATCTTTCGAACCTGGAAAAAATACTAGAAATCTTAATTTTGTGAACAAAGAACAGTTAATTAAGGAGGTTTTAATTTGGCACCACGTAATAAACAGCGGTAAAAAAATATGCATTTTAGGCCTTTTATACAGAAGAATCAGTGAATTGAATCTTTTTTTGCATAATGAATACAGTAAAGAAGCAGGAAGAAAAAATGAGCACGGTTATGAAGTGTCTGAGTGTATAATGGAGACGTATGAAAAAAGAAATAAAGCTAAGGTGGTACAAAAAAAACTTTAGCTATATATGGCACTTTCGTTAGCTAAAAAGTTTTAGTACTTTAAATTCTTGCGAATGATAAATTTAGTTCTTGTGTTTTAGAGATTTTACCATTTTTTGTTTGCCTATTTTTTTATTTTAAAAATTCTTGCGGATAGCAATTTTAAATTCAAAGAACACCTGCTCTATCGGATTTTTTTAAATACAATGTTAATACGTTGTGCCAAATATTAGTATTCTTCTGATTATTTGCTTTTTTGCAGTATTACCAACCATTTTTTGAAAAAATCTTTTATTTCATGGAACTAATTACTTCGGTCTTTTACATATCGTAATGTTTTACTACTAACGAATAAAGTTGCCAGATTGTACCATTTACTTTTGTCACATATATCTAACTTTTACACAACTTCAGTAAATTTTAAGATTATAAATATAAAAAATACTGTGCTAACTACCTGCACAAAGATTATTCTGTTATACATTCATCCGGATTATTTTTATGCTTATCGTCGTTCTCTAAAAAGTTCTTTCCAGGAATCAATAGTTAACAGCTAATTGCTATAGAGTTCTAAGAAGAATTAGCATAAATACTAACTTTACTAAATATTAAAAACATTTATTTTTTGGACGCATATTTAACTCTTAATCTGTAACAAAATTTAAAATTCTTACTATAAAAAATGTGGTAAAAATTATTTGTAAAAAAAATTAACAACAGTGTCAAAATTGAGGGTACATGGAAAATTCACCTTACATGAAATAAAAAAAGATTCAAATCATTAGTAATAAAAAAGTTAAAACCAGCATTTTTAAATTTACTTAAATATTACCTAAAAGTAACCGCCAACTCGTCATCTGTGTAAGCACGCAACAGCCCCTCAATTATGTGGCAGATTTAATATTTACGAATTATTTCTCTGCGTTATTATCCATTTCATCGTTAGCACTTCCTAAAGAAATTTCCTCAGCTATTGTTGATTCTACTCCGGCCGTTGCAACGTCCTTAGAATCCGCGCCAAGCGGGACACCGCTATTGCCAGATATCGCTTCCATTATTTTTTTCATAAAATCACTGGTCAGTTTGTACTTAGTTTTGTAGATTAAATATGCTAAAAGTATTCCTAAAGCAGGTACTATGCACATCAAGGCCCTAATAGCGTTTTTTGTTCCAAGAGACTGGACCGCATTTGGAACGTATCCGGTTAGGCCCAAAGCAAATCCAATTGAAAGTGAAGTTAAAGCAGAAGTAAATTTTTTACTTAAAGCCTGCAAAGAAAAAACTACACCTTCGTTTCTTGTACCTATTTTATGTTCCCCATAGTCTACAACGTCAGCAAGGCAAACTGTAGTGCAGCCTCTTTCAAGGCCAGTGCCAGCCTGAACTATAGCCCCTGAAATAGCCGTTAAAATAAAGTTACTTGGGCAAACAAAACTAACAACTAAAAGAAGTAAAAGACCTAAAGCAGGTAAAATGCAAGAAAGGAAAAATACCTTTTTTCTTGGCAAGAATTTCGCGATTCTTGGAAAAATTAAAAGGCCCGCAATTTCTGCAAAACAAGCGCTCACCATAAAAGCAGAGAGCATCCCTTTGTTGCAGCAAACGTATGCAAAATAGTAGGTTGCGACACCTCTTATAAACTGTATTCCAATATTGTAAAGAAGAATCAGGGCTATAGTCCAACGCAGTTGATCATTTTCTTTTATAACATTAATAACATCTTTAAAATTCATTTTCTTTGTAGTCTGAGTTTTTGTTTGAACCCTAGGAATAGAAAAAGTACATATAGAGAAAGTTATTAAGAACAACACACAAATAATAATTGCAAAGTTGTGGTACCCTTTGTAGCCTGAACCCAAAAGTTTTATTATTTGAAAACCCAATCCTGCTATAATCAAAGATTTGCTGACACTCGCAAAAATAGCCGGAAGAACAGATATCTTTTCTCTTTCTTTTGGGTTACAAGTAAAATTAGGCACTAAAGACCAATAAGGGATGTCCATCATCGTGTAACACATTCCCCAAAGCGTGTAAAGAACAGTAGCGAAAATATAAAGAGCTTTACCGGTTAAATGAAAATCTGTAAAAATAACATAAAAAACAACTAAATTTAAGGGTATAGCTAGCGCCAACCAAGGAACAAATTTTCCGTACTTACTTCTTGTATTGTCTACCACCATCCCCATCAAAAGGTCGTTAAAGGCATCCCAAAGTCTTGCTATAAAAAACATAGACCCAACAAATACAGGCGAAATTTTTAAAACGTCCGTAAAGTAAATCATTAAAAAAACAGATGCCATGCCGTACATTAAGTCTTTGCCAAAAGCGCCTAAAGAAAACGCATACTTAACTTTGTTAGGTATTTTGTCTTTAAAAATTACATTTCTAACCTTTTGATTTTCCAATTTTTCACCCCTAATTATATAAATAAACTCACACTAACAAGACAACTTACTAAAAACTTATGCACAAAAAGAGTAAAAGTTACCTTATTTATAAGAATACATCCCTCTTACATGCTATACAAGCTGAGTATATAAATAAGTACCACAAAAATATATATTTTTCAAACAATTTCTTCAATGTTCTAGTAATTTAAAAGGAAACGCTAAAATAGGGTGAACATGGCAAAAAAACTTTACAAGTCTCAAAATCATCATTATTTGGAACTTTATTTTCTATTAGAAAATTAGAGTAACTGCTCTGACTTATGCCGTTTAATCATTACTTATAGTGTCTACATTTTCTTGGTTAATGCTGTCATTTATACTTTTAGCTTCATAGCTCTTCAACTGTTCTTCATAAAACTTCAAACTCTCTTCTAACTCATAGATTTTTTTATCAATAATATTAAGGGCTTTTTCATTATCGTCATAATCAAGTTTAGCTTTTTGTAAAAGTTTTTCATATTCTTGAAAAGACTTTTTATTTTCTTCAGCTTTTTTACGTTCTATCCCATAAAAAACCGAAGATTTTTCACGTGAAACTTCTCCAAAAAAATCTGGAAGATCCATGCTTTTTTGACAAAAATAATCTATGTTATCGTGCTTCCTTTTCATATCTTCATAATTAAGATTTTCGTCCAATACACTCTCATCTATAGTTTCTATGGATTCTAGGACTTCTTTCTCAAAGACTTCCATAAATTTGTATATACTATTTTCATACTTACTTAAATCAAAAAACGTAACTTCATCTAATTTTTCGCTATGTTTTTTCTTCCTTTTCATCAATTTTTGTTCAATTTTCTTCATTTTGCCTTCTTTGTATTTCTTGATTTCTTTTTTATAATCATTGATCTTTTCATTAAATTTTTTAGCTTTTTTATTAAAATCTAGAACCATTTGGTGAGGAAGTGTTTTAACCTTAATGGAGTATTTTGTTATATCTGAATTCAATCCGCCCATTATGTATTCTATTTGTTTCTTTTCACTATAAGCCTTTTGTAATGTGTTTTTAGTTTTTTCTATTAAAATTTTTAAATTATTGGCTACTTGCTCATTTTCTGAACCATTAATCTTATTATCCTCATTATTCAATCTTACTTGACTCTTTGTATTAGAAGAACTTAAATTTTCATTTTTCGTGCCGACGTTTATGTCTTTATTAATTTCTTTCGCAACAGGAGGCTTTTCCGGCGAACCTTTAAAAAAATACCAATAAATAGCATAAAGCCCAAATGTACCAATAGTGAAGATCCACCAAGTTGAACTTGAAATACTATTGCCTTTATTTTCTTTTACTGCATTTGTAACTACGCTTGCATTGGGAGCTGCCATCAAAGTAAAAAGCAAAGTCCCAGAGGTAATTGCCAAAGGAGTAGATTTTTTGCCTTGTTTAAACATAACTGTACCCTCCAAAAAATATAATCAACCCCACCTGAGAATTTTACCATTTTTTTATTTAGTTTTCAAGTATAAATACAAAAATAAAGTCTTAGTTTATTATAAGATAAATAAGTTCTAAATTCTACTGCATAAGGAATTTTCAAACCTTTTTGAAAACTAGGCAGCATTGACCACAATGTTATAAAATAAATTCAACTGCAAAAAGTCAACAGCCGCTACTGCTGAAATTGATTTTGGTTGTTAAAATTATTCGCTTGGCCATAATTTTGTTGCAGTTGCTGCATAAGGAACAAGTTTTGCGTTTGAAAATCTTGTGCTAGCTGTGCCATGCTTTTGTTACCATGACTAAACTGTTTTATATTTTCACTATAAAGAGAAAAAATATTTTCAGGCGAAAAAGACGGTAAAGCTGCTACACTTTTAAATCTTTCATAAAATCCCTTATCATAGATCTTAATTAATTCAAGACATTTATGTGCTTCATGTATAAAAGAAATATTTTTGAACTCTTCCGCTGTAAAAGCACGCCATGAATTTTGGACAGGACATCCTAGCTCGTTGTACGTAATCTTTTGCATTAAATTAAAATTATACTTATCATAGCTGCGTTTTCCATTACTATCAGTATTAACGATATAAACTACATTTTCTTCAGTAGCTGGAAAAAGTGCACAACGGCCAGAGATTTTGTCATATACTTGCAAGTACATAGTTCCTAGCACTATTTCTTGACTATAAGAAACGTCAACCTTTCTCTCTTCGCTTGAAATCCGGTTTACAAAAGGGTATATAGTATACTGACCATCCTTTAAAAAAGGTCCATCCAACCGCGCCTTCCTTTCCTGAATCAAATGCGCCAATTCATCTGCGCTGGATTCGCTTTTTTCTTTGATGTTAGCTAGACCCAGTCCACCTTCCTCTTTAGGCTCAAGGCTATCATCATCCTCACTACTAGAAAACAATCTATCGATGTAATTTATTATCTTGTTTACCTTTTCATTACTACAAAATCTTTTTAAAATACCCCTTAAGATTGTTTCAAGAATTGAGTTTAAAGCACTGCCAGTATTTGCGGGCTGCAAGACCGAAGTACACGCAGCTGCAACAAAAATAGAACTTGAAATTTTTTTTGAAGTCTTCATAAAAACACCACCATAAGGTCAATTTCTAGTGTAATTTTAACTCATTTATTTTTAAAAATCAAGTAAAACAGCTAATAAAATTTATAGATTTAAAATCAGTAGTGTCAAAAACAGGTGCACTGCCTAAAGACCGATATTAATATCAAGCAACACCATTAAGTCTTGGACAGTACTAAATATTTTTTGTAACCTTGCCTGGAGAGTAAAAGACTTGCAGTTTTTTTATCTTTTTTAGCACCATACCTTTAAAAAATTACTTCAAATTTAATATAATATAAATACAAAGACGGAATCTATTTTTTATAAAAGTTCTTTAAAAACAAGGAGAAAAACAATGAGAAAACTTTCACCAATGATGCAGCAATATATGGAGATTAAAAATAGAAATAAAGATTCTATACTTTTTTTTAGGTTAGGCGATTTTTATGAGATGTTTTTTGATGACGCAAAACTTGTTTCAAAAGAGTTAGAACTTACATTAACCGGAAAAGATTGCGGTACAGGTGAAAGAGCGCCAATGTGTGGAATCCCTTACCATAGTTGTGATACTTACATAGCAAAATTAATAGAAAAGGGTTACAAGATATCCATTTGTGAACAGACAGAGGAACCTGCAAAAAAAGGACTAATGAAAAGGGATGTAGTAAGGCTAATAACTCCGGGAACTATTTATGAAAATAATTTATTAGATGAATCTAAAAATAATTTTATATGTTCTATTTTTTTAGGTGATGAAAATTTAGCTTTTTGCGCGTGTGATATATCTACAGGGGAACTTAAATACACACTAATAAAAAATGATGAAAATACTAGAGAAAAATTAAAAAATGAGTTTAGTAAGTTTATGCCTAGTGAAATTTTATTCAGAGGAAAAATAGATCTGCTTAGGAGTTTAACTGATTTTCTTTTAAAAAAAATAAGATGTTCTGTAGAAGTTTTAAATGATGAACTTAACAGCATAAATTTTTTTGAAAAAAAAGTATTAGAACAATTCCGAGAGCAAAATGATGTAAAAGTAGAAAACACAGAAAAAATAATTTGTTTAGGGCAATTAATAGACTATCTTTCTAAAACGCAAAAAGATGTTTTAAAAAGAATAAAAACTATTAGCAGTTATTCTGGAAAAGAATATATGAGCCTTTCGTATAATTCTTTAAAAAACCTTGAAATTGTAGAGTCCATGAAGGATCAAAAAAAGTTTGGATCTTTACTTTGGGTTTTGGACAAAACAAAAACAGCTATGGGTAAAAGACTTATTAAAAATATTATTAAAAGACCTCTTTTAAATATAGAAAAAATAAATAAGCGACTAGATGCTGTGGAAGAATTAATAAAAGATATTAGAGTTTTAGATTCTGTAAAAGAAGAACTTAAAGGAATTTTTGACCTTGAAAGACTTTTAACAAAAGTGGTTTGTTCTTCTTGCAATGCAAGAGATATTAAATCTATTGGCGAAACAATAAGAAAGTTACCATGTCTTAAATTCACTTTAAAAAGTTTTTCTAGTGAGCTGCTTAAAAATATTTATGATAGAATAGAAAATTTAAAAGAACTTGAAAATTTAATAAAAAGTGCAATAGTCGACCAGGATATCCCTCTAACTCTAAAAGAAGGCGGAATAATAAAACCTGGATTTAATAAAGATTTAGACGAAATTAGAAATATCTTAGCTAATGCTAAAGATTATATATCCGGAATTGAAGGTGATGAAAGAGAAAAAACAGGAATACTTAAACTTAAAATTGGCTACAACAGAATATTTGGTTATTATTTAGAAGTGCCTAATTCTCAAAAAAATAAAGTGCCTGAAAGTTATATTAGAAAACAGACGTTATCTAATTGTGAAAGGTATATTACACCTAAACTTAAAGAACTTGAGTATAAAATTTTGCACGCAAAAGAGCAAATTAATAACCTTGAGTATAAAATTTTTTTAGATGTAAGAAACAAAGTCGCTGAAAATTTAGAAAAAATACAAAAATCTGCTAATAGTGTTGCCAGGCTAGATGTTCTGGTTTCTTTTGCTGAGGTTTCTTTAAAGAATGAGTATGTTAGACCAAAAATTACAGACGATGGAAAAATAATTTTAAAAGATTCTAGGCATCCTGTTGTAGAACTTTTGACCGATGAAGTTTTGTTTGTACCAAATGATGTTAATTTAGATACAGAAGAAAACAGAGTAGCTTTAATAACAGGACCTAATATGGCCGGGAAATCTACTTATATGAGGCAGATAGCTTTAATTACCATTATGGCTCAAATAGGATGCTTCGTACCTGCAACTGAAGCAAGTATAGGAATAGTCGATAGCGTATTTACAAGAGTCGGGGCCAGCGATGACTTAGCAAGTGGGCAATCTACTTTTATGGTAGAAATGACAGAACTTGCACAGATTTTAGAAAACGCCAGCAGCAATAGCCTTATTATTTTAGATGAAATAGGCAGAGGTACTTCAACTTTTGATGGCATGAGCATTGCAAGGGCATCTTTAGAGTATATTGCAAATAAAGAAATAATCGGTGCGAAAACACTTTTTTCTACTCATTACCATGAACTTGAAAATATGGAAAGCCTGATTGATGGTGTTAAAAATTATAATATCGCCGTTAAGAAAAAAGATGACGGCATAATATTTTTGAGGAAAATTGTTAGAGGAAGTGCTAAAGAAAGTTTTGGCATTGAAGTTGCTAAACTTGCTAATATTCCAAAAGCAGTTATAAAAAGAGCTCAAGAAATTCTAAAGGATCTTGAGTACAATAGTTTTACTAATTCTAATAATGAAGAAAATTCAAAAAGTAAACAAATTAAAAAAAGGCCTGATGAAGGTAAATATGAATTAAATGAAAATGTAAAAAATATTTTGAATGAAATAAAAACTATAAATGTGGAAACTTTGACTCCGATTGAGGCTTTGAACGTTTTATATAAACTCTCTAGTTTGACTAGCAAAACTTTTTCTAATTGTGCGTAACTATGAGTAGGTGGAGGCCGGTCCACAGGACCGGCCTCCACTGTGTCGCGCTGCTAAAACAAGACCAAGGCGGGCATAAGTCGCTTTGAAATTAAAATAGCTGCCCGCCTTGGCAGCATTTAGCAGCGCGACACCCAAGCCAAGGGCTAATTTTACCTTAAAGAATTTTTATTAGCCAAGAAAATGCTTAGCTCAAATAAACCCCTATTTTTTATATTTTAATTAATATATAAAATTAATTTTTAATATCACTGGGAGTAGGCCCACGCTGCGAAACAATAAAAAGTGGGCACAAAAAAACTTTTTAAAATAGAATTAGAAAACTGCGCCCACTTTTTTGGAGTTTCGCAGCGTGGGCCCAAAGCCAAGGGCTAAAAACTAGAGCAAAACCTAAGTTCTTAATCGATTTAACAATATTTTAAGACAGCATAAAGTTGTGGTAGTTTTATAAAAACAACTTTCGCTCAAAAATGCGCGGAGCAAAATTCAAATTTTTAGTTTTTTTATTTTGTTAGACGGGGCTCACTGTCCCAATGGATGGCGCGCCCTCTTGCTGCGCTGCTAAAAAATTCAAGGCGGGCATAAATCATTTTTTAGTTTAAAATAGCCGCCCGACTTGGTAACATTTAGCAGCGCGGCACCCCCAAAAAAACTAATGTAGGTAAGACCCTAAATTTAAAAATCAAGATATTCTATAGCTAACGGTACCACTTTTTTATGAAAGTGGCTTTACCAAAAAAGAGCCAAGAAAAAAACAAGTTTCCTTAGCTCTTTCTAAAACTCATGTTAAACGAAACAACCCAACTTAATAGGCCAGCTCACATGTTCTACCAAAAATGAAACAGTAGCATAAGAATCTAAACGAATTTTTTTAATTCATCATTGTTATCGCTTTTTGTAGAGTCGTATTCTATAGGTATACCGGCATCTATACTTGTTTGTCTTAGCATCTCTTTCCCTTCTAAAGTCGCGGGAGCATAAACTGGTTTTATATCTTGTCCCTCTTTACCTTTTCCTGTAAGGACGAACATTTTTTGACCAAAAAGTGTGGTCTGGTCGTCACCAGCATTTTTTATAACACCACCGCCTACAGACCCCAACTCTGCTTCATTCAAATTTTTACTCATAAAAATACCTCCTAAAATTTCAAAATCAACCGTTTTTCTCTGGTTCACCAAAGGCGTCCATTCCTTTCGGGCCTGTACCTAGACTAGTTGGACCCCTCTTAGCAGCCCCCACTTTAGAATTGTGCAACATGTTTTCTTGCAACGCACCAAGTCCGCCACCATCACCATAATCTTTAGCTGTCATAAATCCACACGTTTTACCTTTAGCATTTTTTATTTCTACAAACTTCGCATTTTTATCTGGTGCTTGTGCATAAAGCCCACCGCTTACTACCCCAAGTGATGCTTCGTTCATTGCACTTCCTTTTGCCATAGAAAACCTCCTTTTGGAATAAATCTAAAAACAATTTTTTAAGAGTTTTTAAAACTCTTTATATATTATAAATAAAAAAAAAAAAAAAAAAAATATAAATTTAGTGAATGTATAATAAATTTAATTTAAGGTTGAGCCCTTGGCTTTGGAGTTGCGCTGCGAAAAAGGCTAAGGCGGACACAAATTGCTGCTAAAAAAATATTTAAATGTGGCCGCCTTAGCTACATTTTACAGCGCAACTCTGCTTGCCGCCGGTCCAATGGACCGGCGGCAAGTGACACACCAGCAAAAAATAATCTAATATACCAAAATAAAATATCCGAAAATATTTTACGTAGGTTAAATAACTACGTTAAATCCGTTATTTTTAGCGGTTGAGCCCTTGGCTTTAAAGGAGCGCAACAAAATTGAGCAAAGGCGGGCCTAAAAAATCTGTTAAAGAAGCACTTTTTTAGTTTATTTTGTTTTTTAATTTAAAGTATGTGGCCCGCCAGCGAAAAAATGTTGCGCGACTGTAGCTTTAGCGCCTTATTTAGCAAATTAGCTTTTGGTAATATTAAAACAAAATATATCGCCACCCAGTTGTTGTATACATAGGTAAAAATCGCCACACAATATAATCTCTAACCTTATTTAAGCACACCTGCCCGAATTTTATTAAAATTTTAAATTTTGCACTACTTATTGTTGCAGCCCGCCGCGAAGACAAGCTAAGGCGGGCATATTTTAAATTTTTATTAAGTCAGCAATTAATGCCCGCTTTAGCAATATTTCGCGGCGGGCTGCAAAGCCAAGGGCTAAAAAGAACTAAAAAATAATTATAGTAAAGTCGGGTATAAATCTTTCGACTCAAAAAGAGAATATTCACAAAACAAATAATATAAAATAAATATCACTAAAATTAGAAAGAGCAGCAAAAAGCAAGGAGTAAGAAATGCAACAAGAAGACATATTGGCGCCAAATTATTCAGTAGATTACAGGGAGAAAAGAAGTCAAGAAGACCCAGAGAAACATGAAGAATATCAAGGCAGCAGGCCCAGAACAAAAGTGGTTGCCAAAAACAAAATTTACATAAATAAAGCTAAGGTTAATAAGAGCCATTCAGCAGAAAAAGATTATATTGGTAAAGTAAGAAAAAAAACTTTTAAAACAGTCACTAAAAATCAGAAAAAGTATAAAACACTAGTTTACAAATTTATTCTGTCTTTATTTGTTTTAGCCATTACATTCACAGCAACAGTAATTATAATTCATAAATTTTCGTCTTTTAACGAAGAGGTATCACCCATTTTAGCCAGAAATGTTAACAATATGAACTACTCAGAATTTTTAGCGCCCGTTGTTATGCACAACCCTGAACCTTTTAGTTCACCTGAAAAAGCCGAAAAACAAATGAAAATATCTTCAAGCATATGGCGCTGCATAATGAAAAACGGAACAGAAAAATACCAAGACTACGACGAAAGAGGGCTTTCTTTAATGCCAGTAAAAGACATCGAAGATGCCTGCACAGAGCTTTTCGGGCCTAATCATGGTGTTAATTTTAAAGAAAGAGTTTTTGGTTCTTTTTACAGTATAGACGAAAACGAAAGAAATTTTCATATATGTGCCATAAGCAACCAAAATAGTTATATTCCGTATATAGAATGTAGTGAAGTTAATGGAGACCTTTTAAAACTAACAGTAAGTTACATTTTAAGAGAAGATAGTTTTTTCAAAGAAGGCCCCGAAAAAGCACAAAAACCCACGCCAAAAAAGAGAATGATATATACCTTAAAAAAGAGCGACGATAAACGCAGCTTTTACTTAGAATCTGTAGAAAACTTAAATTAAAAAGGAATGTACCTTATTTTTTCTTACAATTGAAAAGAGATTTAATACTTCTTTTATCATCTTATTGGAATCTATTTGTTTGAAAAATGAGCCTGAAACTTGTAGACTTTTTTCTTTTGAAGAGCCTATAAATACTCGGTCCACTATACTGAAACACAGATTATACTCATAAAAATAGTATAAAGAACGAAGGTAAAATTTTCGGAGCTCTGTTATAATATTGACATTAAAAATATTTTTAATATCAGAGATTCAAAGGCAATTTTTTTAAAAAAATTCTTAGATAATATCTCTTCAAAAGAGTATATTTCATACTTTTAAAGTAGTTTTGCGGCAACTTCCAATCTTTAGATTTAAGTGTTGAACAAAATCTAACGGTATATGTCTGTATTTTTTGTGCAAGTCTATTATTTATGCGGATTTTTCGGCATAAAAATATTATATACTTGATATTTATTTTAAAAATATAGTATAATATATCAAATCATTTTAAGTTGCTTTGCACCAAAATTATTCCCAGAAAGTGGAGGGTAAAATTTATGAATTACAAAAAGTTTACAAAAATAACTTCGGGCACGTTGTTGCTGTCGGCCACGTCAGCGTTGGCTTCGCAGGCCCAAGGGGGGTAGTTGGTGCGTCCGGTTTGGCACAAAATGAAGCTAGCAAGACCTTTTTACAAAAGGGTGCTAGTAGCGGTAGCTGTTCTTGGAGTGTGCTTAAAGTTTTTGGGGTTTCTGTTGTAGTCGGCATTTTGTTGTTAGCTGGTATTGCAATGTACCGTTCAAATAAAAATCAAAAAAGAGAGTTGCCCCAGAAAGAGAAAATTAAAGATACTAAGCTTAACCCAGAAAAAATAAGTGATAAAGAAGTATGTAATCAGGTGGATATTTTAATTTCTGAAATACAGAATTTGAAACCAGAAGGTTTTTTTAAGGGGGAAGATTTTTTAAACGATGCTAAGGAAAGAAATAATAAATTAGTAGATTCTCTTAAGGCAAAGTCTCTTTTGTTTTCAAACAAAGATCTCGACAAGCTATTTGAGGAGTTGAAAGTATCAGCTGGAAATATGTTACGTGAAGAAGTTAACAAACAAGCTAATTGTACTAAAAAAATAAAAGATTACCAGTCTTTTTTAAATGAAGCTAAAGAAGCTTACGATGACCTTGAGAATGTCCGCAATCTTTCTTCTAAATTTTTGGTAAAACCTAGGATTTTTGTTAGTAAAAATGAAGAAGAAGAATGGGAGAAGGTTGCAAAAGAGAAAGTTTTGGAAGTGCGTCCTCTTTTAAAAAAGTGGTATCGTAAAGAAGGAAACTCAGGACTAGATTTTTATTCTCGGTTAAACGAAAACGAATACGACGAAATTAGTAAAAAGAATTTGGAAGAAAATATTATTAAAATTTATCGACAACTTAGGCATGATAGCTCCCCCTACTTGCTCAGTGATAAATTACTGTTAGAACTTGAAGATTATCTAAGCACTTTAGCAGACGACATTAAAGAGATAGAAAAAAAACTTAAGGAATGGAAAGCGCCTCTTGATACGGCTGTTAAAAAATTTGACAAAAATAAGCAGGAAATTGTTAAGGCTCTTACTAATATTAAAGAAGAAAAAAAGAAAAAAGGCATTTCTGGCTCGTTATGGGGTTCGAATCGGCCTGTGCTTAATGAGGCTGATGCTTAGTAATTGCACGGCGTTTTTGTGGTAGTTTGCCTGTTTTAGTTAGCAGCTGGTGAGGTGCCCCAGAATTTTTGTGCTTGGCTAGTAAATACTAAGTCCGCAAGGTTTTTTTGGTGGTAAAGGTGCAGAGTTGTTTTTGTAACTTAGCACTAAAAATAAGGTTGGTTATAAGTTGTGATGTTGCGCAATTAGACTGCGTAAAAAGTGGTATCGGGTTTGGGAGTGCAAAAACCGGGCGGATATATTAGGCAAATTAAATTCCGGTCTTAAAGTTTAGAAGGTTTTAGTTTGGAAGTGGAGAGTCTTTTAAATGTATTTTTACTTAGAAAGTAGTTTTCTTTGCTTAAGTGTATCTAGATTTACCTCATCAACTGTTTTTAAACAAATGTTATAATTGGACTAAAATCCCTGATTTTTCAGTTTAATAATTATTACTCAAAATATAGATTTTTCGTTTTATGCGCGTTAAGTATTTTTGTACCTCCAAAATTTTAGTGCTGACTGGGAGGTCATTCTACCTTTAAATTTATTTCCCTTTCTGTAAGGTCTTCATAAAAACTTTCCTCATGCGAAACTAAAATTAAATTTCCCTCATATTTTGTTAATTGTTCTTTTAAGACTTTTTTTACTTCATTGTCTAAATGATTTGTAGGCTCATCTAAAATAAGAAAATTTGAAGGAGTATTTGCTAAAAGGCAGAGCTTAACTTTAGATTGCTCGCCTCCACTTAAAGTGGAGATTTCTTGATTTATATGTTTTGCCATTATTCCAAAATGTGAAAGCTCCTTACGAATTTCACGGGTAGAGAGAGCCTTAAATTTTTCTTCTACTATTTCAAGTGGTGTCATACTAGCATTTTTCCAGTTAAGCCCCTGTTCAAAATAAGCAATTTTAACATAATCAGCAAATTTAAAATTACCGCTAATAGATTTTATCTCTCCCAATAAAGTCTTAATTAAAGTAGATTTCCCTATTCCGTTAAAACCTGTAATTACTACTTTTTCCCCGGGCTTTAAGTTAAAAGATATCTTAGGCAAAATAGGCTTACTGTAGCCTACAACCAAAGAATTAACCTTTAAAGCTTTTTGGTTTGCCATAGGTAAAGACTTCAGTTTAAATACTGGCACTGGATTATTTTTAGGTGGTGCTAAAACTTCTATTTTTTCTAACTTTTTTATTCTTGACTGTGCTAGTTTAGCCGTAGAAGCCCTTACTCTATTTTTAGCAATAAACCCTTCTAACTTTTTTATTTCTTTTCTTTGAGCCTTAAACTCTTTAATATAATTTTCTTTTTTTAGCCCTTTTAATTTTAAAAATTTATTAAACCCGGCATTATATTTTGTGATGGTTTGAAATTCTATATCTAAAATACAAGTAGTTACTTTTTCCAAAAAATCAAAGTCATGCGATATTAACATAAAAGCGCCGTTAAAAGATTTTAAATAGTCCCCTAACCAAGTTACGTGAGATTTATCTAAAAAGTTTGTGGGTTCATCTAAAAGTAAAACGTCGGGCGACTCCAGTAAAAGTTTTGCTAATATTACTTTTTCACGTTGCCCACCACTTAATTTTTTTAAAATGCTACCCATTCCAAGAGGAATAATTCCTAGGCCCCCAGCTACTTTTAAAATTGTACTTTCTATTTCGTAAAAGCCTCTGTTAGTTAATAAGCTTTGATAGTTCGATATTTTATCTAAAACTTCAGGTGAAGACTCTTTACTTAGTTTTTCATAAAGAATGTTAAGTTCTTTTTCTATTTTGTAAAGATCATCAAAAGCCGTTTTAAGGTATTGAAAAATAGTAACATTACCTTCAATTTCAGCGTATTGGTCTAAATAGCCTACTTTTATATTTCTTTGCCAGCGAATATCTCCGGTGTCTGGTGTAATATCCCCAATAATAGACCTAAGCAAAGTGGTTTTCCCTGCACCATTTTGCCCTACAATGCCAAGATGCTCCCCTTTAAAGAGTTCAAAATTAGCATTTTTATATAAAATCTTGCCACCAAAAGAATGAGTTAAGTTTTTTACCTCTAAGAGTCCCATATTATAATTCTTCTGTAAAAGTTTTATTTTCTATTTAGAAATTCTATAAAACCCCGTCCAAAGTATCAACAATAAATATACACTTCTAAAGTTTTTAGACAGTTGTTCAGTAACCGACCACCAATATATAAAAAAATATGTTGTTCCATATTTATAAACTCCGGATTATCCAAGTACCGCTTTTAAAGAAAAAATAATTCAGGCAAATTGATAACTAATTTAAAAGAAACATGCCACCGCTGGTACATACACTAAAGGACTTGCTAAAATCTCGCGGAATGCGTTTTTAAATCCATGAAGCTTCAAACCATATTTATTTATGTAGGCATATCGGCATCCATTAACTATACTGGCAACTAGAACTGACAAAATGTAAACTATAAGCCGAGCGGCGACCGCTTTTGCATATGGAATTTTTTTATAAATATATGGAAAATTTTTAGAAACATAATTACTAAAAGGAGAAAAATTACCAAATAAACAAATTTCCCACAAAGAGTCAAAAAAATCTTTTTCAACTTTGTCCTCTGCTTCTCCTGCGTTGGTAATTGCTTTTTGACCATTATTTCCTGTGGATACCGACATTGCTACACCGTCGCTAAAATTGCCCGCTACAGCGACGTTGCCCTGGCTTTGCCCCGCCATACTAGCAGCCACAACTACATAACATCCAAAATTTCGAGTCATCTTCGTGAACATAAAATTTTCCTCCACAAAAATTTTTAAAAACCTTAAAAACCTCTCTTATAAGTATATAATAAAAAAAATAAAAAATAAATACTAAAATACTTATGAAGTAGTGTTGAAATTATACAGATTCAGTACATATAATAGCTAAGAACTTATTTTAAAATTTTAGAAAGCCGAAGTTTAGAAGCAATCACTTTCAGTAAACTAATTTCTTATTGGAAAGTAAGCTCTATTACTTGAACTCAACTACCTAGCGCGACTGGATTTTTGGCAATTCTGAAATACGGTAAACCGAAGCTTACTACAATTAAAAAATAAAACTTTAACGATTTTTAAGTAAATACTTGTATCTTGTACTGTTTTACTCACATCTAGTTTGATATATCACTCAATATTTAAAATTTTTCACATCTTTTGTGTAACACTTTTTGGTATCTATCTGGTCTCGGAGAAGCTTATATTTTTAAAGAGCTCAGACCATGTATTATAAAAATAAAACAAAATAGACTCATTTACCCGATTTTTAAAATATATCAAAATTAGTCAAGTAACTTTCAAAAAAACATCATGGAATTAAATTAATCACTGCTAGCATGTCTAGATTTTAGGTGTCACTAAATTCTTTAAGGGCTAAATTATGCTAGCAGTCCAAGCCATTTCCCAAAAGTCCAATTCGTAAAGAGAACAATTTATAAAAATATCTTCTAAGTGTTTTAATTTTTCCTCTTTGTAGTCTTTTGTAAGGTCATTTATTTCTTTAATTAAGATTTGGTTTTCTTTTGCATAATTTTCGCATGAATAAGATTTAATCCAATCCCCGTAAAAACTGTTATTAATAGACTCTGGATTATTTTTTACTATAGTTTTTGCAATTTTTTCATAGCTATATGTACACGGTAAAATTGCTGCTAAGATTTCTGCTTCACTTTCTTCATAGGCAACACGCAGCATATATGAAGTATAAGAAAGATTTTTAAAAGAGCGGGGTGTATTTAAAATTTCTTCACTAGTTATACCTAAACGAGCTAAATAACCGCTATGAACGTTCATTTCGCCATTAATAACAGAAACATACTTTGCAAAAAGATTAGATGTTTTATGGCTTTTTGCTTTTGCTACACCTATAGCAAAAGTCTTAGCGAAATCTTCTAAGTAAAGGTAGTCCTGAATAATATAGTACCGAAATCTGTTTTTATCTAACGTTCCTTCCTGAATTCCAAGAATAAAGGGATGTTCATTGTATTTTTTAAAAATTTTTTCAGACGCTTTTAAAAGCCTTTTTATTGTACCCAATTTCTGTACCACCGAAGATTTTTTTATTTTTGTGCTTTTTAAAAAACAAAACCCATTCAAAAAAAGTAAGCCAAGAATTAGGTTCCCTTTTTATTTTTTAACGTTAAAACTTGTGACACGGATACATGATTTTTTGCAAAAAAGCAACATCTAATTTTACCATTACTTAACTTAAATACAAATACAACTGTAACTCTTTTTACATGCAAAACATATTAATAGTTAAGTGAACTTTTTTCAGTTATGCAAAACCAGGTGTATAATATCAAATCTTTGCTTGCATAGGAAAAAAAGAGGACATTCATTCCTAAATAAATAACATAAATTAATGGAATTTTTTTAATTTTTCTTTCTTTTTATAACTTATATTATTAAATATTCTAAAATTATTATTCTCCAATGAATTAATTTTTTGCACGCCTCCCCTGTTTTTAACACTAAATTTTTTCCTTATTTTAAAAATCTTTAGATTTCACAGAAACTTATATAATTTTTTAGTTTTTATATTGGAGATTTACTGCTTATTTTATATAGAGTTTGCTCTAAAATATATGTTTTAAGTAAAAACTATTAAGTAATATATTTAAAAATTTAACTTTTTTACTCTAAAATATAAAAATTGAGCATTTTGCAAAATTTTTAGAAGGGTAAAAAACCCATATTATTAATATTTCACCTTTAACTTTTAATATTTTATGTGATTTTTTAAAAATTATTAAAAATGTGTTTTAAAAAAAGATGATTTTAACTACGTTTTCAACGTTTTCAACACAGTTTTCAACATTTGTTTAATTTATTAGTTGAAAAATCGATTTTTTAAAAATTAACAAGTAGTATTTAGAAAAAATAGGACTTTTTTATACAAAAATAGACTCAACTAAAGAAATATTTTTTATTTATTTTTAGGGAGAAAATAAAATAATTAACTTTAATTTAAAAAAATGAGTCTAAAAAGCATTTTTGTAGATAAAACAAAGTGTTTATATAAAAAGTAGCGGGTTGAGTGATCAAAATTAATAATTTAGAGCTTAATTTCTAAACATATTAGATTGTCTTTAGTAAAAATTATATTTCTTGCACTATATTAAAATATAACCAATAAATTAAATATTATAAAATACACAATTTCATTTATTGACTTTTTTATAATAATTAGTATTATTTACAGGTAGAGTGTGCCTAAGTAGCTTAATTAGATTAGAGCGTTGTTTTTCAAAGGTATCGGTGCAATTCCGGTCTAGGGCGGTTAATTTTACTTTTGTTGTGAGGTATTTTGGATGTATCAAGATAAGACTTTGGTTTGTAAAGATTGCGGAAATGAATTTGTTTTTACAGCTGGCGAGCAAGAATTTTATGATTCAAAAGGTTTTACTAATGAACCACAGAGGTGTAAGTCTTGTAGAAACGCTAAAAAAATGCAAGACAGAGGAGGGTCAAGGGAAATGTATAGCGCGACTTGTGCTGCTTGTGGGAGTGAGGCTAAAATTCCTTTTAAGCCACGTGAAGATAGACCGGTTTATTGTAGCGAGTGTTTTTCTAAAATGAGAGAAAAAGTATAGTGGTTTGCCTTTTCAGGGTAGGTAGCTATTGTGACTACTAGTTGTACCAGTTTTTGGTGCAACTATATTTATGTATAAAATGGATTTTAAAAGATTAATGATTTAGTGGTAGCGCAAAAATAGGAAAATTTAGGCTATAACCTAGCGTTGCTAAAACCATATTCATATAGCAAATAATGGGAATAAAAATTTTAAAAATTAAACCGTGAAAAAAATTAGCTTCATAAACTTATTTTTTCTTGTAAAAAAGCTTTGTTATTTTTAGCATCACCACGAGCACTTTTCGTCTCTTAAAGACAGAGTATTCTTGCTTTGACGCACTCCGTTCTTTGCAAAATACGGCACAACATTTCTTATATCTGCTCTAAAAGCATTTGCGAACAGCTCTAATTACGCGGTTTCCCTATGCCATACAGTGTTTTCTAAGGTTCTCTTTCCTTGAAAAATAGTATACCGTAGCTTGGTATCTATCTTTCGGTTTGCACCGAAGTGCCTTATATCCCCATATCTGAAGAAATGGTTTTTACGGCGCATTTTGACAGCCTTTACATTTTAAAGAAAAAATATTTTTTTAAAATTCACTTATTCCTAAATTTTGCTCTCTTAAATTTGAGAAAGATATCTTTGTTTTGTCTTACCAAGTCTACTCAGTAATTATATTGCTTTTTATGGGGATTTCATAAATAAAATTAGTATTTACATCCTTATATAGATTTTTTATTTCTTAAAAGGAAAAAACAATTTCTCAAATACTCTTGTTTCAAGATTATATCCGCTTAATCTTTAAGGAGCATTACTGTTTTGTTCTACCAGAGCACTATTTTTTTCTACTTACACGGCTTTTATAGAACTTTTATAGATGAAATTAGTAGATACATTTCTGTATAAATTTTCTATCTTTTAAAAGTAAAAATAAATTTTTAAAGTGCATTTATTCCAAATTTTGTTACTTTAATTTTGAAGAGACATCTTTATTTCACCAAGTCTCTCCTCCGCTAGCACCAAGTGTTAGAAAGCTTTTATAATTAAAATTAGTGGGTAATTTCCTATATAGACTTTTCTTTTCTTAAAAGAAAAAATTAATTTCAAAAGTTTATTTATTCTAGTTTTTGCCCCTTTAAGTTTAAAAATTAGTGTTATTATTCTGAGAGTTAGATTTTTCACTGTCCTTTACAGTAAATTTTATAAATAAAAATAGTTGTCGCGTTCCTAAAAGTTATTGGTATAAAAAATTCCTAAGTATTTTATTTGCTTTATTTTGTATTAAAATCTAATCTAAATTATTGATTTAAATAAAGGTTAAATGTATATTGGATATATGTAATTTAAAAATTAACATGTAACAGTTTTAGTAAGATAGGGTCTATGTATGAAGAAGATTAGGAAAGCTGTTATTCCAGCGGCTGGACTGGGGACGAGGGTTTTACCCGCAACTAAGGTTATGCCAAAAGAAATGTTCCCGATAGTAGATAAACCTGCCATTCAGTATATTGTTGAAGAAGCTGTTGCCTCTGGTATAAAGGATATATTAATTGTGATAAATAGGGGAAAAAGCATAATTGAGGACCATTTTGACAGAGCGCCTGAGTTGGAGCAAAAACTGTCAGCTTCTGAAAAAGAAAACTTAAGAGAACAAGCTATAGATATTTCTAATTTAGCAAATATTCACTACATAAGGCAAAAAGAGTCTAAAGGGCTAGGACATGCAGTACTTTGTGCTAAGACTTTTGTGGGTGATGAGCCTTTTGCTGTATTGTATGGGGATGACGTAATTGTAGGCGAAGAGCCAGCTTGTGCTCAGCTTTTAAGAACTTACGAAGAGTTTGAAGAAATAGTTGTTGGAGTAAAAAAGGTTCCAGAAGGAGATATTTTTAAATATAGTTCTCTTAAAGTTGAGCACATAAAAGATAATATTTTTAAATGTACAGACATGATTGAAAAACCACAAAAGGGGCAGGTTATGTCTTGTTATTCTATACAGGGGCGTTGCATACTCACACCAGATATTTTTGACATAATTAGCAGTACACCTCCGGGTAGGGGCGGAGAAGTTCAACTTACAGATGCAATAAAAACTGTTGCTCAAAAAAGAGGTGTTATTGCTGCTGAGTACATAGGTAAACGCTACGATATTGGAAGTAAATTGGGGATTTTAAAGGCCTGTATTGAAATGGGTCTTGTACACCCCGAGATAAAAGAAGAATTCAGAGAATACTTGGAAAATTTAATTTTAAGATAGTTGAAAAGATGTAACCAGATATTTTTGACATAATTAGTAACACACCTCCGGGCAGAGGCGGAGAAGTTCAACTTACAGATGCAATAAAAACTGTTGCGCAAAAAAGAGGTGTTATTGCTGCTGAGTACATAGGTAAACGCTACGATATTGGAAGTAAATTGGGGATTTTAAAGGCCTGTATTGAAATGGGTCTTGTACACCCCGAGATAAAAGAAGAATTCAAAAAATACTTGGAAGATTTAATTTTAAGGAGGAAAATTTAGACAGCTAAGATCAATATTTTTGTTAGTTTAGCGTCAGAGTAAAGTTGACTTCTTTGAAAAATATAGTATGTTTACATATTTGACTTTATATTAACAATGGGGGAAGTCTTTGTAGGGAAAATTAGATTAATTTAAGAAGAAAAACTAGTTTTTCAGGTAAAACGGTCCAAAAATGTATTCTGCCTTAAATACACATGTTTAAATTTTGGGGCTTGCAACTGTCCACTTTACTCTAATTGCAACTACTCACCTTTGGCCACTGTAGCACCCTTTGCAATACCAAAATCGGTTAAATTTAAGCGAAAAAACTCACTTCCTAAGGTTAAAGTGAATTTTCAAAATAGTACGCACATCTCTACACTATAACTCTCTTAATATCAAATCCATTTCTAAAACTACCCGGTATGTTCATCCGCCCCTGGCACGGTCATGCTCATCCCAACAAGACAACACATTCAACCTAATTCATAGTAGTAACCACAAAAGCAAAAGCAGTTAACCTAAAACTCATAAGCCCACTAGAAAGTCTGATACTCTTAGAAGGCGGAACAAAACAACTCAAATAAGTGGTAACCAACGGATCCATAACAAGAAAAAACAAAACTGGTGGGCCATCAGGGACTTGAACCCCGAACCATCCGGTTATGAGCCGGGTGCTCTAACCAATTGAGCTAATGGCCCAAATAAACAAAAAAGCGAAAACAGCACCACTGCACTTCTATTCTATTGCCTTTTATTTAAAGTGTCAAGAAAAATAATTTTTCTAAGTAGCTAAACACCGTTAATCCAAAAAGATATCTTTTAAACTCAAAAAATAAAATCCAGACACCAAAGTAGGCGTCTTTGCCTAAATTTATTACACCAGAAGTCAAGGAAACGCTTTTGTTTTATACTTTAAAGATTTACTCGTTGCTTGCATAGGTACTCTAACTACAAAAGTTCTCACAAAGTAACGCATTTTTTATTTAAGTAAATACTGACAACCTTTACACCACTATATAATTTGAGGATCTGAAACATTGTTACCTTCTGTATGTATATTCTTATCAACTTTTTTAACTTTGCCATCATACTCTTCCAAACGAACCAGTAAATCAGAAAGTAGCTTCAATTTATCTTTAATTTCATTAAAATCACCGCTCCCTAAATTAGCACCAATATTATCAATCCAAATCACATCATATTGAAGCATTTCTACACTTACATCTTTCTTTTCATTTTTTTCATTCTCTCTACATATAACTCTTTCACCTGCTAAAAGTAATTCTTGTACTCCGCCACTAAACACAAGTAATGGATTGCCGTTCTCATCTTCTCGCAAGTCTACATACGCTCTAAAAACTTTTTTACCATTTAGAGAGTGTCCTTTAATTGAAATCTCCGTATCTTCTAAATCTTTACAAATTTTTTTCCACAAACCTACCAGTTTATTAAAAGCGGACTTAGGAGTGTCTTCGTTTTCTATTAAGAACTCACGGTAATCATACTCCCCTACCCCTAAGATAAGTTTACGCCACTCTTTATCTTTTAAAGCTTTATTATCTTCAAAATCTTCTTTAATTAAGTTTTCCTCATTATCCGAGAGCAAACCACTTTTTTCTAAGACCTCGTTATGGTGTCCGCTAACAAACCTAACGTATCTCATTAAATCTTTTAAATCAAAGTCGTAAATTTTCTCATTTTTACCAGATTTGTCAATCTTAATAATTTTTCCACCGCTTAATTTCAGCTCTATTTTTCTCTTTCCAAACACAAATACCGGGTTACCTTGCTGGTCTTTTCTTAAGTCTACTAAAGCTCTGAAAGCCATATTACTGTTAAAACGGGTTCCATCAACTTCAATACAAAAATTTTTTAGATTTTTGCAACAAACAGCCCACACCTCTTTTAACTTTTCAAAAGCCTTTTTATAAGGAGCTTCTTTAATGCGTTTGTGGATCAGATAAATAATAACAGCAGTAACTATAACCCCAATACCCGTATAAACATGCCATTTCTCTATTTTATTCCTAAAAAAGTCAAGATTAAACCCATCTAAATTATTTTCGTTTTCTTTGCTGACATTTACTGGCTCCTCTTTGATTTCATCTGACCCTTTTTCTGGGTCTTCCACCTTGGCCGTCTTCTCAGAGTCCGGTAAATCTTCATGCAAATTTTTCTTCACTTTTTCATCTTTAGAGTTTTCTAAAGGGGTCTCTTTGCCGTAACTTTTAGCTAAAATCTTGTACGTTAAAATAGCGGTGGTCACTGCTGCAAACGCCCCTGCACTAAGTAAGGGATTATTTACAATTACTGACGGTATATCTTTGGGTTCTATCCCTCCCGCAGCATATGCACCAACGCTACAACTAGCCAAGGTGGTGTATGCCACAACACCACATAAAATCTTTTTGCTTAACATGGTAAATTTCTCCAAAAAATTAACCTGTTTTACATATTATAACAAAAATAGAGAAAAAATCAACTATGGATAGGGCTTATTGCCTTTTGTAATAACTTAAAAACAATAAAGCCCTATATTTTAAATTTTAGTCACTGGTTCAGAAAAATAAATATTCAAAATAAGCTGTAATAAAGTTATAATCTTAAAAGGTTGCTGTCTTGATTTTAAAAGCAAAAATAGATTATTTTTAGCATTTATTTTTAGGTAAAAGGTTTAATTATGAAAGAAGAATTTTCGAAAAGGTATGACCCTCTCTTAGTTGAAGAGAAAATTTATGAACTGTGGTGCAATAATAACTGCTTTAAACAAAGCAATGTTGAAGGTAAAGAAACTTTTTCTGTAATAATGCCTCCACCGAATGTTACAGGGAAACTCCATATGGGGCACGCTCTAGATAACACTCTTCAAGACATTTTAGTGCGGTATAAAAGAATGCAAGGCTTTAATGTTTTGTGGGTACCAGGTCTAGACCATGCTGCTATATCTACAGAGTGCAAAGTGGTTAACATGTTAAAAGAAAGAGGAATAAAAAAAGAGTACCTTACAAGGGAAGAGTTTTTAAAGTACGCTTTTGATTGGAAAGAAAAATACGGAAATATAATTATTAACCAAGTAAAAAGATTAGGTGTTAGCGCTGACTGGGGCAAACTCAAATTTACTATGGACCCATCGTGCTCTGAAGCTGTTAAAAAAGTTTTTGTGGATCTTTACAATGAAGGGTTAATTTATAGGGGAGAAAGAATTATAAACTGGTGCCCAAATTGCCAAACTTCACTTTCTGATATTGAAGTAGATTTTTTCCAGCAAAAAGGGAACCTTTGGTATATTAAATACTATTTAGTTGGCAAAGAGAAAGAAGACTACATAACAGTAGCTACAACTAGACCAGAAACTTTACTAGGTGATACTGCTGTTGCTGTTCACCCAGAAGACGAAAGATATAAAAAATTCATTGGTCAAGAAGTAATAGTACCAATAGTAAATAGAAAAGTACCAGTACTAGCAGATAATTTTGTAGAAAGAGATTATGGTACTGGTGCTGTAAAAATTACTCCTGCTCATGATATTAACGATTTTGAAGTTGGGCAGAGGCATATGCTAGACATTATAAGTGTTATATCTAAAAAAGGGACTATGTTAAAAAATACGGGAAAGTATTTTAGGTTAAGTGTAAAAGAAGCACGTAAAGAAATCTTAAAAGACCTAAGCAAAGAAGGCCTTATTTTAAAATTAGAGGATATAACTCATAATGTTGGAAAATGTTACCGTTGTGGTGCTATTGTGGAGCCTTTAGTGTCTAGCCAGTGGTTTGTAAAAACTAAGAATTTAGCAGAACCTGCAATAAAATGTTTAAAAAAAGAGCTATTAGAAAAATTTTTTAAAGATAATTTAAAATTTAGTGATGATCGAGTTGATAGGGAGAAACAAGATTCACAGCTAACAGAACCAAAATGCAACTTGGATTTTGATTTTTTTCATAAATACCTTGAGTCCGACACTGGTCCTTCCAGTGAAGAAAAAGGAAATTTAAATTTTTGCCCAGAAAGGTTCTTTAAAATATATTTAAATTGGCTTTTAAATATAAAAGATTGGTGCATTTCCAGGCAAATTTGGTGGGGTCACAGAATACCTGCTTATTATTGCAAATTTTGTGGAACAGTTGCAGTTAGTGCCACTGAGATTAAAAAGTGTTCTAGCTGCGGATCTGAGAGAATTTACCAAGACGAAGACACTCTAGACACTTGGTTTTCTTCAGGACTTTGGCCTTTTTCAGTTTTTGACTGGCCTAAAAAAACTAACGACTACAAAAAGTTTTTCCCTACATCTGTTTTAGTAACAGGTTACGACATAATCTTTTTCTGGGTAGCGAGGATGGTGATGCTATCTTTAAAGTTTACCGGTAAAGTACCTTTTGCGGATGTTTTAATACATGGCCTAGTAAGAGATAATTTAGGCAGAAAAATGTCTAAATCTTTGGGCAATGGAGTCGACCCTTTAGATATTATAGAAGATTATGGCGCAGACACCTTAAGATTTGCTTTAATTTTAGGCAACACACTAGGAAACGATATTAGATTTTCTGAAAAAAAAATAACCTCTAGTAGAAATTTTATAAACAAGTTATACAATTCGGCTCGGTATATATACTTAAAAGTTTCAGAAAATTTAGAAACTGTCAATTTAGGAAGCGTCCCCGAAATTTTGTGTCCTGAAGACAGATGGATTTTAAATAAGCTTAATATAATAGTGAAAGAGGTAACGGAAAACTTAAATAAATTTGAGCTCGGAATTGCTTTATTTAAGGTATACGATTTTTTTTGGAATGACTTTTGTGACTGGTATATAGAACTTTCGAAAATTCGTTTAGATGATGTAAATACGCAAGAAGAAGAAAAATTAAACACAAAAAATATGTTAGTGTTTGTGTTTATTAATATATTAAAGCTGTTCCACCCGTTTATCCCATTTATAACAGAAAATCTATGGCAGATTTTTACAGGTAAGAAATTTGGATTTATTATGAACAGCAGATTCCCAGAAGAGACTAAGATCTACGATTTTTCTGAAGATGCTAAAGTTATAGATTTTGCCATTAGTGTTATAAAATCCATAAGAAAAAAAAGGAAAGAATTAAATGTTCCCGCTGGAAAGATATTAAACGAAATTTTTATAGAAACTGACAAATTAGAAGAAATAGAAAAAGGACTAATATTTATAAAGAGGTTAGCTAGAGTAAAAGACATTAAATTAGAAAAAAAATGGAACTTCGGTGGAGATCATGGTTTTAGTACTATTGTTGCGGATTGTGCCAAAATATTTATAAATAACGAAGAGCTTTTTAACAAAGAGGAGGAAATCTTAAAACTAAAAAAAGAACTAGAAAAAACTACACTTGAGCTTAATAAAGTTGTAGATCAGCTTAAAAACGAAGCCTTCCTAAAAAAAGCTCCAGAAAAAGTAGTTAATAAAATAAAATCAACAAAAGCAAGTTTAACTAGTAAAATGGAAAAAATAAAAGAGAGCATTTCGGATTTGAGTAAAAATTAGATTTTTTGATTTAGGTTTTATTACTAAAATGAAAAACTTTAGTCATAAGATTTTACTTTTTAAGATGAAATAACTTTAAAGATTTTCTTATTTATTTTACCGCACAAGTATTAATCTGAACTACATACTTTTAAGCTCTGCGATTTTGTCCATAACAAATCTACTTGCGCTCCTAATTTCAACTGATTTTCCAGAAACTATACCAAGATCAGTAGGTTCTATACTTTCACCAATATTAATAATTACTTTTTTAAACATTTTTACTTTTGTTCCAAAAGCTGATTTTATACAAACTGGCAAAATTTTTGATTTTGTTTCATTTGCCAAAATTACAGCACCGGGTTTTGGTTTCAAAAGTTCACCAGTTTTTGAACGCGTTCCTTCAATAAATATTCCCAAAATATTACCGTTTTCTAAAATTTTTTTTGCCAGGTTTAATGCACCGATATCCCCTTTGCCTCTTTTTACGGGAAAAGCACCAAGTTTTTTTATAAAATTACCGAATAATTTATTTTTAAAAAGTTCTTCTTTAGCCATAAAAAAAATTTGCCTTCTAAAAACCATATCTAAAAGTATAGGGTCCATATTAGAAATATGATTGGAACAGAGTATGAATTTACCTTCCTGTGGTATATTCTCTGACCCGTGTACTTCTATTTTCCAAAAAATGGACAAAATCGGTGCAAAAATTGATTTTATAAATTTATAAAAGGTTGATTCTTTCATAAAAAACATAGCCTCTCAATTGGTCATTAAGACACAGCAAAAACGAACTAAATAATACTGAAAAACACTTCTGACTTTCTAAATATAAAACTCTTTCTTAACGGTTAAAAAGATTCTATAACAATAAAATGAATTGCATCCACGAAAAATTTTAACACATGTCAGCAAAATTTTTTTAATATAAAAAATAGATATTAGCTAATTCTTAACCTAATAACCAAATTATTTAAACAATATAGTTACTCATATTTATAAATTTATTTTATTGTTCACCTTTTAAAGATTTGGCATTATAATTTTAAGATTTTTATAGTATATAGTTACCTTTTTCCCTTACACTGCAAACAGGTCTAGCATAAATATTGAATTCTAAAAATTTTTTGTAGCATTAAAAACTACTTTTGGCACAGCTAATAAACTATCTATGGAGTTTTATAAGATAAAAGAAGACGAAACTCGAAGCTGCTCGTCAAGTAAGTTTGCAAGCAAAATTTCGTTTTTCTTTTTTTATATGTTAAAGTTTAATTTTAAAAAAACATAAAATACAAGACCACTTTGTACAGTTTTTTATTATTGCCTTCCCATAAGACCTTATGTTCTACCTATTTAAATAATTTTCACTCTTTAATAAATAACCTAAAATTTAACTTTTAATATTAAGAATAACTGCACAACAGTCAGACTTAAATTTGCCAGGCTTTAACGTTACCCAAGTTGAGTATATCAATCTTAACAATATATTTTTCACAGTTAGGGTCAAATTTTTTTATTTTATTGAAAAGACTATCCAAAGAACTTGGTTTTCGAAAAGAATTTTGCAAAAGCACCGGATAAGTTTAAGGACTTGGATCGGGTAAAATATTATAATATTGCCATTGTCGTAAACAGGAAGTATCCTTTATACGATCGTTACACAAAAACATTGGAATGCAAAAAACTAATAAAAAACATATTTGAAACAATAGCAAACACTGAAGAAGAAACGATATTATTTCACTGCACTTACAGAAAAGACCAAACAGGTATTTTATATATGCTGATTTTGGGGATCGCAAATGTGAAAAGTGAAGATATAGTAAAAAACTGTTTGGATTCCCTTCCCGAAAATTATGAAGATGAGTATAAGAAAAACAAAGAAAATATAGAAAAAGTTATTAAGTACATAACCGATAAATATTAATTCTTCGATAATTATATTTTGTCTAAGGAGTTATGAAAAAATGACTTACACAAGGTAAAAAAATCAATCATAATACTATTGAAAGAACAGAAAATTTACCTGAATACACACCATAAGGAGGTAATTTATAATTATGCGACTTCCAAAACAGGTATTAATAATAACTTACAAAGTAAAAAATTCTGAAATTATATATTGCATATTCAAAAGAAAAGATTTGAAATGCTGGCAATGGCTATCTGGGGGAATGGAGGATTTCGATAAAGACTTACTTGATACTGCTAAACGTGAGTTATATGAAGAAACAAGAATAAAAGATAACGTAACTATTGAAAGTCTTGAAATCTTTACGAAAATTCCTGTTGTTAATGTTGCCGGAGATTTTATGTGGGGCAAAGACGTATTTTATTCGGAAGAATATGGATTTGCTGTAGATATAAGTAACCAGAAAATTCGTTCAAGTAATGAGCATGAAAAATATAGGTGGGTAAACTACAGTCAGGCACAAGAATTACTAAAGTATGACAGTAATAAAAGTGCTCTTTGGGAATTAAATGAAAAACTAAAAAGAAAACTTAATAAGGTTTAAACGACGAAAATATTTCTTGCAGTATCTAAAACAAAAGATGGCAGGGGTAGAAGGATTCGAACCCTCGGCACGCGGTTTTGGAGACCGCTGCTCTACCAACTGAGCTATACCCCTAAAGCATACGTAAATAGCGCTTATGATTCTAGCACAACTTTTGCCAAAAAGCAATAATTTAAATTTCTAGTTGGTGGGTAGCTATAAAATATTGTTTTTATAACAATTTATTTAATAATATTAGTAAGAATTAAGTTGACCAATAATTTTTCAGAAAGTAAAATGTGCCGGTGAGTCGCTGACTTAGATTGTTTTTTGGAGGAGACGAATAATGTACGAAAAGAATGTTACCGTTGGTAAAAAAGTAAGTGTTAGTTTTCAGCCTGAAGCGATTTTTATCCAAAAAGCAAATGAGTACCGTTCTGAAATATGGGTAGAGAAAGGAAATAGAAAGGCCAACGCAAAAAGTCTTTTGGGAGTTTTATCTTTAGGGTTAACTTCGGGAAGTAAAGTAAAAATTTCTGCCGAGGGCGAGGATGAGATAGTTGCTGTAGAGGCCTTGGAGCAATTTCTTGTTCGTTAGCTTTTGAAGCGTAGAGACCCTAATACCGTTAAATTTCACGGCTTTAATTTTTCGTAACCTCTTGCTGGTTAAATGTAATGTTACGTAGAACTTGTTTTTAAAACTATATTTCACAAACAGGGTCGTTAGTTGTATAAGCAGATACTTTTTCTAAACGGCTCCTCCTGGATTGTTGGGTAGTTTTGTTTTTTGTACCAGTTTTGTTAGCTATATTTTTAAGTTGTTTGACTTTATATCTTTGGCTTTTATTCGGAAAAGGTAATACATCGAAAAAATTGAATCCAATGTAACAGATACATTTCCCGGTGTATTAGTAAAAACTTAAGTAAGGCTTCAAGGAAAACTTTCTTAGCTGTGCTCGTCTACCCTTTGGTGAATAAAATAATTACTAGGTTGTTTACTTAAAGATTTAGTTAAGCAACACGTGTTTGCACAAATGGGCAGCTGTGAAACGGGTTTTGTACTATGTAGTAGCATTACAGAAAAGCTCAATGCTAGGTAAAACACGTCGCATTAAAATATTTTTTAAATAGAAGAGTAAGATTGGTACAACTCTGCTAAATAAATTTTATAAATTTGCAGCTAATCTAGTAAACACGTGTAAAACTCGCTTTTTTAAAAGTATTGTTATAAAAAACAACAATTTTCTTAGACTGAAAATTGTAGAAAAGAATTTTTTTATAGCCAATAAAAATCAAGAGCATTGAAAGGGTTTTAAATAAAATTAACTTGTGCAAACACACAAAAAACAAAATATAAGCTTGACTTTTTTATATATTATATATAAAATACAGTAATACGAAGCATATTAGGTAAAGGATTTAAAAAAAGGAGGCGAAAATCTTGCTCTTTGAAGAAATGTTAGACGAAAGAAATAAGCAAAAATTTTTCTTGCATCAAAAATCGGCCGTTGGTGCAGACGAAGAAGAGATGCTTAAGTTGGAAAATTATATTTGTTCTAGCCAGTTAGATAAAGACGTAAAAAGAATCATAAAAAAAGACTATTTTTTTGAACCACCTAGACGATATATGCTTCGCAAAAATGGATCGAACAGACGCCGTAAGATTTACGTTTTTAAAGAAGAAAATAAATTTTTTTTGCAGTTTCTTAATTATCTTTTGCAGAAAAAAACTGACCACCGGTTTTCGGATTCTCTGTACTCTTTTCGAAAATTATATTCTTTGGACAGTCTTTTCAACAAAATAAAAAAATTTGACCCTAATCGTGAAAAATATATTGTTAAGCTTGATATTCACTCATATGGAGATACTATAAATACTTCCGTTCTGGACAAATTATTAAAGAAGTGGTTTTTGGATGAGCCTGAAGTTTACGATTTTATTATGTGGTTGGTGACTCGTAACCTTTACTATACTTCCAGTGGTCTAGAAAGAGGTTTCACTTCTATAATGTCTGGAAGTCCACTTACGGCTTACCTTGAAAACATATACTTAATGCAATCAGATGAATATATGGACAAAAATGCAGCCATTTGGGCAAGATTTGCAGATGATATTTTTGCCATAGAAGAGCCTAATAACATAGACTCTTCAGAAAAATTACTAAGTGATGTTCGAAACATAATTGAAAAAGATCTAAAACTTCCTCTTAACGAAGAGAAGACTCGTATAGTTCCTCCCGGTGAACCACTAGATTTTTTAGGACTAAAATTTGGGAATGGGTACACAGACTTGGCCAGCAACTCATTTCGTAAGGTTTTTAATAAGTTTACACATAGAGCTAATAGAATTAATCGCCAAGTACACAAAGGTTTTTATTCTAATGATGTTGCTATGCAAAAAATGGCAGACTACATTAATAACTATTTTTACGGTTTTTCTGAGGGAGATCCCATTAAATGGGTATATCGTTTTTTTCCATATATAACAAGAGCTTGCTCTTTAAACAAATTAGACAAGCTTTCTCAGGAATGTATAAGGTTTGTAGGAACAGGAAGAAGAACCAACGCAAAATACAGAATAAGGTACGGGGATATAAAAAAGCTAAAATACACTCCGTTAGTACGCAGCTATTTTAATCGGTTTAAGCCAGGTGGAGTGTTATACCAAGCAGATAATTTCAAAGAAAAGAGGGTTTTACTTTGAAAATTCCTATTACTATACAGATGCAACCCGGAGAAAATGGTGCAGCTGCACTTTGTATGATGCTAGGGTATTATCGCCGTTTTGTACCACTTAAGGAAATGAGAGAGCATTGTGTCTCTTCAAGAAACGGATCGAGCCCTGAGCAAATTTTAAAAGCAGCAGGGAAATATGCCCTTAAGGCGAAAATAGAAAAGTTGGAAATTTCTAACTTACGATTTGCTAAATTTCCAATTATGGTTTTGTGGAAGAGGCGCTATTATGCAATTATAGAAGCTATAAAAGGAGACTTAGTATATATTGCAGACCCTGCTAAAGGGGAGTACAAAATAACACTAAAAAAATTCGGAACACTATATAGCGGAACAGCTGTTGTTTTTGAAAAAAGTGAAAATTTTACTGAAGGTGGTAAAAGAGAATCTTTATTTAGTTTGTTAAAAAGCAGACTAAAAATGATGGCAAAATCTGCTGTTTTACTAACTATTTTAAGTGTTTTAAGTATTTTTATTAATCTTGCTATTCCGGAAGGCAATAAGCGTTTTTTAGACCAATTTGTTGGGGCAAAAAACTTTAATCAAACAGAAAAACTTATAGTCGAATGGCTACTATACTTTTTTATGTTAGCTCTTTTAATTTGTACAATGCTAAGGACCAAGCTTATAGATAAAACAAGTCGAGATATGTCAGCTTATTCAGGCTCTCATCTTTTTAAAAAGCTCTTTGCCCAACCTATGCGCTTTTTTGAACAATATAGCGCCGGCGAACTTATGTCGCGTTTTGACAATAATATTAAGCTTGACAATTCAGTTATTAAAACACTTGTTCCCCGTGCTATTGATGCTTTTATGACATTTTTTTATTTAACTATTTTGCTTATGTATAACCCCATAATTACTGGGATGTGCGTATTACTCTACTTGGTTCATATAGTAATTTCACTAAAAATTCAAGAAAAGACTGCTATTAATGCAAGAAGTTTAGCAACAAACTCTGGAACTTTAGACTCATCTATTCTTAATGGTATGAACATGATGGACACTATAATATCTTCTGGTGCAGAAAGACGCTTTTACAATATGTGGCATGATGCCCAACAGCAAAAATTTGACAGTAGAAAAGACGGCTATAAACTTACGGCTTTATCTGCTTTTGCAAGCAACATCAATAATTATTTAACCCAAGCAGTTCAGCTTTTTGTGGGAGCATACTTTATACTTAATGGCAGCATGACTCTTGGTGTTCTTTCACTATTTCAAAGCTACCTTAATAATTTTAAAACCTCAACCAATAATTGCCTTGATTCCATGAATACCCTGCAAACAATGCGCACTAATATAGAAAGAATTAACGATATAACAGACAGAGAGACTAGAAAGCCTCGTCCTCTGCTTGCACAAGAAAATGAAAACCTAGAAAAGCTTACTGGAAACCTTAAAGTTGAGCACGTTACCTTTAGGTATAACCCTGCAGACCCGCCTGCAGTTGACGATGTAAGTCTTGAAGTGTTACCAGGTCAAATGATTGCTTTGGTTGGCTCAACAGGTTGCGGGAAAAGCACTCTTTTAAAAATTCTTTCAGACTTATACAGCCCAAGTGAAGGGAAAATTCTTTATGGAGGGAAGGAAAGGGAAGAAATTCCGGATGTTATTTTTAATACTTCAGTTATGACTGTTGACCAAGAAACCGTTATGTTTGAGGATTCTATACACTCTAATATAAGAATGTGGGACAAGACTATAGAAAACTTTGAAGTTATTTTAGCAGCAAAAGATGCCCAAATACACGAAAGAATTATGCGTGACCCACAAGAATATGGGGCAATGATTTCAGAAAACGGTAGTAACTTTTCCGGAGGTGAGGTGCAAAGATTGGAACTTGCAAGAGCTTTATCTCATGAACCTACAATCCTTTTGCTAGATGAATTTACTTCCGCTTTAGATGCCTTAACAGAAGACAGAGTAATTAAAGCTTTGCGCGACAAGGGAACTACTTGTATTATTGTTGCTCACAGGCTTTCTGCCATTGTAGATTGCGACCAAATTTATGTTATGGACAAAGGACGTGTTATTCAGCACGGGACTCACGATGAACTATACAACCAAGAAGGACTTTACCGTTCATTAATAAAAATGCAGTAGAGGTAAAATTTTATGGGTATTTATACTAAATCAATTAGAGAAAAAGAGAAAAATAATTTAAAGTCCGAACAATATGCAGATGAAGCTCTTTTAAAAGACACTCACTTTAAGCATGTAGAAAGTGAAACAGATGACATACAGAACGCTATTTTTTATATTTTAGATAAATTTAAAATTAAGGGAGTTTCACGTATACAAGACGGAACAGGTGATGCAAGTGATGTGATTGAAGCTTTACTTGCACCGCTTGGAATGATGTACGATTTTTCAAAATCAGCTTTAGAGGCCGGAAAAACTAGAACAGAGTATATTCTTGCTTTTAGAAAAGATGGTAAAGCTGTAGTAATAAGACCTACTATATTCGGTTACCGGTGGCACTGTACATACGATTCCACTTCCGGACTCGCTACAAAGAAATATTTAAATGAATTAAACTCCGGATGCTATGTAATCAATAGACCAATTGAAAAGAAAACTTCTATTTTAGGAACTTTTGTTTACAATGTCTTTAAGTATCTTACTATCTATGACTTAATAAGGCTTTTTTTTGCTATAGGAATAATATATCTGTCTGGACTAGTTATTCCCTTAATAAATAAGTGGGTTTACAAAGAATACATTCCAAATCCTTCGCAGAAGGGGTTTTGGTTACGCTTTGTTATATTAGGTTTTTTAACAGTAACAGCTATGAGAGCTTTTCTAACTATGACGAAATCTTTAACTCTTTTTAAAGTAAAAAATCGAGTCTCTCAGTGCTTTCAGTCAGCTATAATGGCAAAAGTACTGCACCTTCCACAAAGCTTTTTCCGTAGCAATTCATCCGGAAAACTTTCAAGGCGCATAAATAGCTGTGGAAGACTATCAGAAATGGTTCTGGACGTTATTTTAAACATTATATTAGATTTTTCCTTTATTAGCGTCTACTTCATTCAAATGCACCAGATTGCCCCTCAACTTTACGGTATAGCTTTATTATTTCCAGTTATACGTTTGCTATTTTCTTTACTTGTTGCCATTCTTAACGCCAAAAAAGAAGAAATGAAGCTTAACAACGAAATGGAAAGTAGTCAGCTTATGTATTCATCTGTAAAAGGTATTCAAAAGATAAAAGCAACTGGAACAGAGAGGGTTTTATATTCTAAATGGGCTGAACTTTATTCAAAGTCTTTGGCATATGAATACAAATTGCCATTTCTTTTAAAGTACCAGAGTGAAATTCTTTCCGCTATACTAACTTGTGCCACAATAACTCTGATGGTCATGGCTTCATACACAAATATAACACGCGAAGACTATATGGTTTTTTTAGCTTCTTATGCTTTAGTAAATTCGGGCATACAAACTTTTATAGACATGATGCAAGACTTATTCACTATGAAGGTCCTTGCACGCAATGTTACGCCGATTTTTGATGCAGACCAAGAGCAAAAGAAAAAGAAAGAATATATAAAAAATATTAGTGGGAAGATCAGAGCAGAAAATATACATTTTAAGTATAAAAATAGTCCTAATACATGTTTAAACGGGGTAAGCCTTAATATTAAAGCTGGGGAAAAGGTCGCTATTGTTGGCGAAAGCGGATGTGGTAAAAGTACTTTCCTTCAAATACTTCTGGGCATGGAAGTGCCAACTAAAGGTATGGTTTACTATGACGATAAAGCCATTAACTCACTAAACCTTAAATCTTTGCGTCGTTTAATTGGGTCTGTTTTTCAATTTAGTAAAATTTTTCCTGGGACAATTGAGTCTAATGTAACCTTTACGGCTACAAAAAATGTTGGGGACAAAGAAGTTTGGGATGCATTAGATAAAGCTGAAATAAAAAAAACTATAGAAGAGCAGCCACTGGGCCTTGGAACGGAAATTACACAGTCTTCTTCTAGCGGCTTTTCTGGAGGGCAAAGGCAGAGGTTGCTCCTTGCAAGGGCTTTTTTAAATAACCCAAAAGTTATGCTCTTAGATGAAGCAACATCAGCACTAGATAACGTTACCCAAAATAAGGTTTTAAAATCTATTCTTAAATCTAGGGCTACTGTTGTAATGGTAGCACATAGGCTATCTACTGTAGTGGAATTTGACAGAATTATTATGCTAGAAAAAGGTGTTATTGTTGAAGAAGGAACTTACAAAGAACTAATACAAAAAGAGGGTAAATTTTTTGAACTTGTAAGAAAACAGTTGGTTAAGAAAAAATAAAGGGTGCAAAAGCTATATACTGTAATAGTAAATTTATATAATAATTATTATAAACTATATAATTTTATAAAGCTGAATAAATGATGCAAGTAATTAGCTGGCGGTATAAATTTATTTAAAAAAATAAATTTGAAGTAACAATTTAGGAAACTTGTGCACAAAAAAACTTTTAAATAAAAACCCCGGGGATTTACTGCAGCTGAATTTAAAAATCCCCTAAACTATTCAATAAAAGGCTTTTTAGTGGCATCAGAGAAATTGCCTTGAAAAATTTTTTTAAAATAGTCTCTTTAGGTCCAAAAATATCTAGTCCTATCTCTATACAAAGTTATTTAAATTTAAATAATTAAAAGCAAAAATTATTTACTAATATTCTTAATAAAAAATAGACAGTAGAGGAAAAATATGAAAGCAGTAGCTCAAAAATGCCCCTTATGTTAAACTGTCCGCAAAGTTACTAAAAAACACAGGAACACTTCTCTGCGGACGCGTTAGATCAACACACCTCTACTGTCTGTGTTACCATTATACACGATTTACACGTTTTTGTCAATATTTAATATATTTTTTATTTTTATTAATTTTATTTATATTAAAATGCCAACTTAAATTTAATTTTCAAATATAATAAATAAACTTATCAGCCAATAAAAAAGGTTTTAATAAATCTTGGTAAAATGTTTTATTTATTTGTAAACCTTTTTTTATTTTAATTTTTTATCTTAATTACATTTACTTATAGAAGACGAAACAGTGTACTACAATATATAATTAAAAAAGCCATAAATTTAATTAAAAAAAATCTAGAAATTAAAGAGATGAATTTAGTTGCTCTTTGGAAGTACTTTTTATAAAAAATAAGTATTTCTTAGCTAAAAAATTTTTGTTTTTAATAAGGTACTGGCAAATATTCAATTAAGGTACTTAACAACTCTTTACTAATTTTTTAGGCTTTAATTAAACCTTAATTTCTTATTTTTGTTGACATTTTAGATAAAATTTATTATAATTATGTATGTTTGAGCAATAATTTATGGAAGAAGGTCTTTAGATTTTATGAGGAATAAACTAAAAACTAGTGGATTGCTTTTAGTAGCGGTAGGCAGTTTGGCTGCGAGTAATGCTGTTAGTGCAGACGATGGTGTAAATAGCACGGCGGGTGATAGTTTTGGGCTTGTTAATTATTTATCTTACGATGAACAAAAGAAAATTTACAAAGACTTAACTAACCAAAATCTTACAGAAATAACAAAAAGTGCTATTATTAACAAATTTTCAGATTTATACAAAAAAAATCCAAATAAATTGAACAAATACCTAGAAAATAATTACTCTTCAAATTTACTCGTTTATAATTGGATGAATAAATCTGAAACTAGCGGAGATTTTCAGAATATTTTAGATAAAATTAATGAAAAAGAAAAGATAAGACAAGAAAAGTTAACTAAAGATGGCAGCAATTTGCCAGTTTCTCAATTTGCTACCAGTCAGGATCTTATAAATTCGCCTATGCTTACTATCGACTATGCTTTCGAAAATAATAGCCCTTTGGTTAAAGATAGTGACAAGAGTTTGATTTTTGGAAAAATCAGAGAAAATGCAGATAAATTAAGCCTGGACAAAGACACTATTAACAGTTGCGGTGGATCGGTAAGTGTTTTAGACAGTGCATTAAAAGGGTCATCTCAGCAGTCTGATGTTAGAAATATTGTTGCGAATACCCTTTCAGGAAAAAAAGAAACCAAGTTTTCTTTATCTTCTACGTGGAAGTATTACGCTAAGGAGGGAGCAGTTAGCGTCGCAGCTGCAGGAATTTTGGGTTACGCTTTTTATAAAGTGCTACAACCTGCTAAAGATTTAGCAAAAAAAATTTATAACAAACTATTTGGTAAAAAAGAGGAGGAGAAAAAAGGAGAAATAAGAAGGAATGATATTTTGATGCCCTACCAAGACAAGGATCTTGACATAAAAAGTTTATTCAAAAGATAATTTTTTTAACTGGATTTTATTTTTTAGAATTGTAAATTATGTGTGGTACAGCTAGTAAAAGAGCTGTACCGACGTTTTTTTAGAAATTTTTTCTAAAACAGAGCTTTTAGTGTAATTTTTACTATTCAAATTATATTGTTTACATTAAAAGCATTAGTAAATTAAATTATCTTAAATGTTGTAACAGTAAAACTATGTGTATAGCGAAAAAATAGTTATAAAACTTAAAAAAATCAAAGAGTTATATTTTAAAAAAGGTACACACTTTAAAACAAATTTATCTCAAAAAATAAATTTTACTTATTAACATATGTTTAGTCTTCGCTCTGATGCTTTTTAGGTTTTGATCTTACTAGAAAAGGTTTTGCAGTTATTCAGAATATATTATGCTAATTTTTACAGGGTAAAACGTAAAAATTAAGAAATCTAGAAAATAATTTTTATTAACACTTGTTTACGTCTGAAGTTGCAACAATAGCAGCATCTGTATTTAGAACATTTTCAACTATTATATCCCCACTTTTTATTGGAGCGCTTAGCTTAGATTTCTTTATTTCATTAATGCATTCAAACACCAAATTTTTATTTATTGGCTTACTAGTTTTTACACAAACACGCTCTTTACTACCACCCGCTACTTCAACTGTTGTAGTAACTACTCTTTTAGGATTGTTCATTTCTTCTTTAAAAAACTTTTCTCCTCTAGGGCAATTGTTTCCCACTACAGTTTTCATTTCAGAATCAAAACTCAAAAAACAACTCCTGGGGCAAATTGCACAAACTAAACTTTCCACCACTTAGTAGACCTCAGTAACTAAATAAAATATATTTTGTTGGCAGTACTAGAACTTAATAAATACAGACACTAAAGTAATCACAAATTCAAAAATTTAAAATCAAAATGTAAAGAATAAAAAATTGTTTATTTTATTCCTACCCAAAAAATAAACTCTTTGTTTAAATCTGCCCAATTTTGGCACAATCTGTTTACTTCATTAAGTTAATTGCAGGTAAGTAAAAATTTCTCCCGAATTAAATTTTACTAGATTTTTTTTATTAATTAAAATTTTTTCTATTTTTGAAGGAACCATATTATTTATAACTTTTTCAAAAATAATGTTTCCAGATGCATCAACCATTAGTTTTACTTTTTTATGACTTTCCTTGAGCTTTAAGTATATCTCAAAAAAGTCTTCATGACATTCAGTTAAATTAATTCTTTGAGGCACAACGAAATCAAAATCTTTGCTAATTTTAATTTTTAAAAATTTTTTTTTATTGCTTACTTCGTTACCAAAGTGCTCTATAAATTTTTTAGCGGATATACCAATATTTTTAGCATCATTTGCAATAATATCGACCATATCGTGCACATAAACATTATTACCGCAAACGTATACACCCGGAAAAGTAGTTTCCATGTTTTGGTCAACAATAGGGCCCTGTGTATTTGCATCTATTTCAATAAAATTATTATTACTTATAATTTCATTTTCAGGAACTAAGTCTAAGGCTACTAGTAAAGTGTCTAAATCCAAAGAAAAATTACTTCCCTTTACAATTTCATTTTTATTATTTAGTTTAGACACTTCTATTTTTTCTATCCTTTCTTTTCCAAAAATATTTGTTATAGTGTGAGAATAAAATACAGGTGTGTTGTAATCTTTAATACATAGGTACTCATCTTTTAAGGGCCCGGTACAGCATGTATTTGGTTCTATTACACATAAAACATTAGCTTTTTCTAAAATTAACCTTCTAGCAACTGTAAGCCCAGCAATGTTAGTGCCAAATATAACAACATTTTTTCCTGGTAAATGTCCGTAACAATTAATAAATCTCTGTGCTGTTCCAGCTGTCATTATTCCTGCGGGTCTAGTGCCCGGAATATTAAAACTACCAATAGATTTTTCGTAACATCCCGTTGCTACAAAAAGTGCTTTAAAAAAAATTTTCTTAAATCCAAGTCCAGGTCCTACTACATAAACTAGTCTTTTTTCAAAATTAATTTTTACTGCTGTTGTATTAAAATAAACCTTTACACAGGAAAAATCTATTTTTTCTATTATTTTTTTTGCGTATTCAGGACCAGTAAGATCTTTTTTAAAAATTAAGGACCCAAAGCCATTATGAATACACTGATTTAAAATACCTCCTAAACTTTCTGTTTTTTCAATAATAACTATATTTTTTATTCCACCATTTTGTGCTTCATAAACAGAAGAAAGTGCCCCCGCACCACCACCAATAACTAGCAAATCTACTTTCATAATAAGTTTTCTACCTTATGCCGTCTTCATAACTAAAGACAATTTTAATGATTTTATAAAGTAAAATCTATACTTTACGATTAATTTTTATTTTTAATGATGCCTGTACTTATTAGGCGGTGGACAAATTTAGCTATACACTTTTAGGGCAACCCTTGACTAGTTACGTTTGCGCAAAAATGTATAGATTTAAATAGTAAACTCTATTTTATGAGATAAGAGTAAATTTTTAAAAAACACTTATTTTTAAACTATAACCTTTTAATTTTAAGATCTTTAATTATTTTACTTTACAGCATCTGCCCGATTTTAAAATTGCTAGATATCACCTGTAATAATTTTATAAGTCATTAACGTTAGCTACTAAAAGGTAGTTTTTTTTAAAAAATAATATAGAGAACTATACCTTCGTTTCCTTTAACAATAATAAAGACGTTCTACTAAAAATTATTTAAAATTGGCGAACGGTCCAGCGCAAGGGTAAGAATAGATCTAACCAAAGCAATTTATTTTTTATCTAAAGTAGATTTTAAAAATGTGCTCTTTCCTAGAATACAATTTTTTTAATTTTTAAGATTAATATTTATTTTATTTTTTGTGTACGCTTAATTTTAGCACTACTAGAAGTAGAGGCTTGCTTACCCAATGCTTTCACCTAAAATATTACTATTTTTGGAGTCTAATAGAACTAAATTTTTTGGAATTTTACATTTTTTAGAAATCAAGTCAACTATTATTGGCGCGCAAAAATTCCCCTGGCATTTTCCCATGCCAGCCCTACAGCGCCTTTTAATTCCACAAACTGTTGGAGTTGTAAAGGATCTTTTAATTGCATCCAGAATTTCACCCTCAGTAATTTTCTCGCAACTACAAATAATTTTACCAAATGAACAGTCCTTTTTAATTAGCGCATTTTTTTCTTTTTCAGATAATTCAAAAAATCTGGTTTGCTTCCTAAGAGGATAAAATTTTTTATTTTCTTTAAGATTTAGTCCTGCCTCCTTTAAAATTTCTACGACATCTTTCGCTATTGCTGGTGCACAGGTTAATCCTGGCGACTTTATGCCCGAAACATCTACAAAATTTTTTAAATTATCGTAATTTTTTATTATAAAATCATCAGTTGAGGGTACTGAACGAATCCCGGCATAATTTTTTAAAGGCTCTTTAAAATTTATTTTTGTACTTGTTTTTTGGGCCATATTTATTATGTATTTAAGACCCTTTTTATTTGTAGAAGTGTTGTCTTTTTCTTCAATGTCCACAGCATCTGGTCCAATAAACAGATTTCCATGTATAGTTTTACTAACTAAAACTCCTTTTCCTCTTTCTGACGGGCATTGAAAAATAGTGCTTTTAAACAAATTTCCTTGATTTTTATTGAATAATATGTATTCACCCATTCTAGGTTTAATAGAAAAATTATTTGGCAAAATCATATTATGTATTCTGTCTGCATAAACGCCAGCAGCGTTAATTAAAAACTTTGTTTCTAGACTATGCCTATGGTTAATTTCAACCAAAAATTTATTTTCAATTTTTTTTATATTTGTAACTTCTTTATTAAGTAAAAGTTCTCCACCATTCACGATGCCATTTTCAAAAAGAGCAATAGTGTATTGAAAAGGGCAAATTATAGAGCTGCTTTTTGCATACAAAGCCCCTAAGATATTTTTGTTTAAATTCGGCTCTTTATTAAAGGTCTCTTCTTTGCTTAAAATACTTAAGCCTGGAACTCCATTTTTTTTACCATTTATAAACAAACTTTCAATAGTTTTAAGGTCTTTATCATCAAAAGCTACAACTAATGCGCCATTGTTTTCATAAGGAACGTCTAATTCTTCGCAAAGTTCTTTATACATTTTATTTCCAGCAACATTATATTTTGCCATTAAACTACCATGTGGAGGGTCGAATCCAGCATGAATAATGGCAGAATTCGCTTTCGTTGCCCCCATAGCAACATCATTTTCTTTTTCTACGGCCAAAATTTTTAAGTTGTACTTAGATAGTTCCCTGAAAATAGATCCGCCCACTATTCCGGCACCAATTATTACTATGTCATACATAAAAACAGCCATCACTTTTTTCTAAAAATAAATAAAATACACAAAAACAATGGGGACTATAAAATTGGATGAGTCGCACTAAATTTTTGCTTACATAGATTCTAACAAAGATAGCACATCCCCTAAATGTAACTAATTTTTTAAAAATTCATTATCTTTGTTAAACATTAAATAACCTATACTTTAAAAAAATCTTATTGCCATGTGTAACAATTTTTTACACTACTCAAATTTTAGCAATATAAAAACAATGATACATAATAAATTGCTAATACCAAAAGTCAAAAACAATTCAATACTTACTTATATTTATTTGTTTAAATAAATACAAAGGAACAAACTAACTTTGATTGTAACATTAAATAAATAAGAATATCTTTCTATATTTTAATGCAAATATTTTTTAGCTAAATTTTTTAATAGTTAAGTGTATCTCTAAAAAATATGTTCATCTTTTTGATTTTTACTAATTATGTTTTTTAAAATTTTAAAATTAAACTTAGTTTTTTGTTGTTTCACCTCTATAGTGTCAAATACAAACTGTGCCTAGCGGCTTACACCAAGCCATTTATTCTTACAAAACATGTGAGAATTTGAGGACAAAATAACAGGAAGATTTAGCCTCATCGCGTTATTACAACGATCGAGTAATTTAGGTAATAAAATTATTCTTACAAGTTAAGTCAAATTTTAAAGAAGTACTATTGCATAGAATGTACTCTCTTTTTCCATGAGGTTTTTGGCAGCTGTTTGGTGTGTATATCCAGCTTTAGTGTTTTGTACATTGCTGGAATAAGGGCATAAGGTATAAGCATAGTGAAAAAAGTCTGCACACAGATGCTATTCTTAGGTACACAATAGACTAAATTTTGTCTGCTATGTATCCCATTAAAAGCAAGCTCTAAGAGTGACTTTATGTTAAAACAGACTAACATTTTAATAATATCTACTCAGTAAGACGGTACTAAAAGTAAAAAGATGCAAAAGACAAAACAATTAAAGATCTTAAGGTTCAAAAAGCTATAGTTTAGAAATAAGCGCACTTTGAAAACTTTAAATTAACCCGGGGAACTAAATTGTTATTTGAATCCGCTAAATTTTAGCACGGGCCTTAACAACAAAACAATTTAAATCAATAAAAACATCTAAGCATACGGTTTAGCCAATGCAAAATCACACGGGTAAACTTCATTTGTTAAATTCCTAAAAGAAAACCCTTGATTTTTAAGTTCCTCAATAACTTTTGGCAGAGCTTCGACTGTTGTAGTCTTAGGTTTAGAATCGTGCATTAAAACAACGGCAGAATTATACTTCGAAGAATATTTGCAAACATTGTCTACACATTTTTCAACAGGCAACAAAGATTTGCTGACGGAATCGTTGTTACAAATATTCCAGTCAAAATAATCAAAACCTCTACGTAACATTTCAGAAATAATTTCCTTATAATTACTTTTATTAAATCCATTTCTTGACCCGCCTGCAAACCTAAAAATACTAGGCTTTACTCCCGTAACTTCGTATATTAAATTAAAAAGTTTATGCATATCTTCTAAAAAAGACTCTACACTTGAATATATCTTTTTAAAATCATGAGTATAACTATGCATTGCAATTGTATGACCTTCTTCAACAATTCTTTTCATACATTCTTTGGAGAAATCGTCTGTTTTGCCAACGACAAAAAAAGTAGCTTTAATATTGTATTTTTTCAAAATGTCCAAAATTTCAGGGGTTCTCTCAGAAGGACCGTCATCGAAAGTTAAATATATAGTTTTATCGTACACAAGTTGTTTTTCAGGTCTTCTAGTATAAAAGTCAGGAAATATTTGTGTGTAGTCCTTAGATTGCACTTTAGTAGGTTTAACGGCATCCACCAACTTGCCTGTATCTTTTTGCTCATCATCAAACTTAATTGCTTTCTGAATCTCTTTATTCTCATTATCCACACTCCAACGCCCATGCGTGGACAACTCTTTACCTCTTAAAACTTCCACATTTCCAACATTATTTTTGTCCACAAAGATGAAAAAGGCCAAAGCGCCCAAAACAGATAGCAGAAACAACAAAAAAGCAGCAAGGCGAAAACTGTGTGCCATTAGCCTTTTTTTTAAAAATAGTATTTTATTTTCAACACCAATTATCTTCATTAGCACTTTTAAAAACTGAAGCCCAACATACCGAGCCCAATTTGTACCCCAATTACTCAGTAGTTATATTTTAGCACAAAATAAAACAATTAGCAATTTTATTGGCTATATTAAGAGCAGCAAGCAAGTAACAATACATTACAGTAAAATAAAATCAATGGCTGATTTTAAAAAACTTTTTCTCAACTAAACATTTAAAATACTTGATTTACTTACCTTATTACTACCGCCTTAGATCATAAAACTATGGGTCAGCACGGTTACCCGCATGAAAAAGTCTTCAAATATTAGTCCTAAGTACATACATCCTACCGCCACGCCACAATTAATGTAAAAATATCTTTTTTATTTTTTATTATTTTAGTAAAAAATTATAAGTAAAAATACTAAATTTCACTAAAATTCTATTTTTCATAAAACATTCGTTTTTCTATTTTTAAATTTTTATCAACTCAGCAAATCAAGCAGACCGTTCGTTTCTATGCTCAGCGCAATCAGTTTTCTTTATAAAACTTTTTTCTTTTTAGCTGCTTATTTATATATTTTTCTACGGGTTCAGTTTTAGCTCGGCTTAATGAATTTCCAAGGAACAAATAGTTTGGATCATCTAAAAGGTGACTTTGATCCTCAGAGGAAAATCTTACTTTAAAAACCACGTATACTTTTCCCGCATCTATTACAAATTTTTCTTCTAAAATTTTAAAAAAACTTTTTGCTAAAAACTCTCTTAAAATTTCTTCTTTAGTCATTGGCTGTAAAATTAACGTTATTTTAGAATTTTTTAACCAATTTGCCTTTTTAATTATATTTACTATATTTTCAGCGCCAATTCCTGCCATAACGACTGTACCAGAGCTCTGTGGTTGAACACTTTCAAGTCCATTTGAAAGAAAAAAACTAGCTCTTCCTTTCAGCCCGTATTTTTCTATATTTTTCTTAGCATTCAAAAGAGGACCCTTTAATCTATCAACTGCAAAAATAAAATTTACTAAGTTATTTTTCAATAAATAAATTGGCAAGTACGCATGATCAGTGCCAACATCAATCAAAAGTTTGGTGCCGGCATTAACCATATTTGCACATATTGCTAGCCTGGGCCTAAGTTTAAAAATTTTTCACCTCTACAAAAAACATTTAGCACTAGCAGTTTCACTAAATTTTACAGTATACAAAAAAATAGAGCATTAAAGAACTCTTTCTGTCAGATCACAAAACCAAAAACTGCCACACCGCTTTTGAACTGCTCCATTTAAGGAAGCGTCCAGCACGGAAGGCAAAATTCTGCAAAATCGAATCCAAAACATACAAAAAGATAACACTAAACTGGGATATATATTCTAGTATTGAGCCGAACTATCATTGTAAAAAAACTGACTTTCTTAGAAACCATCTGAGTATTCAAACTCACCAAGATTTGCATATTCCTTTGAATTATCCTTATTTTGCTGCGTACCAGAAAAATTAAGAATAGACTTACATTTATCCAACAAAGACTTACCTATACTCCGCAAAAGCTCAAAATTACAAGAATCAAGGCAAGACTTACCTTTACTCCACAAAAACTTGAGCCCACGGACTAAGTAAGAATTTTCACTGTAAAAACGGCCATACTCAGCAAAAAAGTCGCTAATACTCATTGTTTTTACTCCTTCGGGCACATTTGAACTATCTCTATTTCTTAAAAACTTGAAGCAAGCAAAGCAAGCATCCAAACAAATTAAAAGAAGCAAAAATTCCACCAACCAAGAGCCTTGCTTAGAATTCAATTTTTTATATGCTTCTTCTAAATCTTTTTCGCTTAAAAGTCCCGCTTCGCAAAAGCAATTCAGCAATTCTTTCGCTTGTTCTTCATTTACTGGTAAATAAAATTTTTCTCCAATCTCATTTTCTGCCTCAATGTATGTATCCGCACTACAACTTTGGCACTGTGCCCCGCTAACTAAACTTGTACTTGCCGCAACAAAACTTGATCCTTTTAAAAATTTACTCTTAAACATAAAAACCCTCCAAAAATAAAAAATAACTAAATAATGTAGTTATAGTTTAACATAAAGCATGCAATAAAGTAAACATAGAAAACATCACTTTTTAAACAACAATATCTATTTAAAATGCACAAAATTAAATGATATATCAAATACACACTCTCTGGAAAAGAATCAACTTGGTATATTTATAAAAATCATTTACAAACATATTCATTCAAAAATATTTTAAGCGATCCTTCCCAATTTGGCATACTATTTAAATTAAGTGCTTTTAAAGAGAGATTACAAAGCGAAGAATTTTTAGGCCTTTTGGCAGTCCTAAAATCTATTTTTTGGTATTCCTCAGTGGAAACAGGCAATATTTTGCACGAAAGACCAGTAAACTCAGCAATTTTGCAGGCAAAATCAAACCAGGAGCAGCTGCCCTCCCCGGCACAATGGTACAACCCGTAGTTCTCTGTTACAGCTAGAGAAAGTATGTGGAAAGCTAGGTCATTAGCACTAGTTGGATTTCCAAACTGGTCATTAACTACACTTAGCTCTTTTTTTGTTTTACTCAAGTCTAGAATGGTCTTAACAAAATTTTTCCCAATAGAGCCATAAAGCCAGGAAGTCCTTACTATAAAATATTTTTTAGAAAACTCTTTAATGTATTGCTCACCTAATAGTTTAGACTTACCGTAAGTAGTTTTTGGGTTACAAATGTCCCATTCGCAATAAAGCTTTTCGTAGCCTCCGTCAAATACATAGTCTGTAGAAACATGCAAAATTTTAGTATCTAAATTACCACAAATTGTAGCTAAATTTTTGGCTCCAAAAGCATTGACCATCATAGCTTTTTTTTGATCTTTTTCGCATCCGTCAACATCTGTAAAAGCAGCACAATTTATTAAAACATCGGGTTTATTTATTTCTATAATCTCTTTTGCCTTTTCAAAATCTGTGATATCAAGGTCTTTAGAGCTAAAAGATATCCACTCACAGTTTTCGTATTCTTTGCTAAGTCTTCCAATAAAGCACTCTTTTTTCTTTAAAACAGATTCAAGCTCTGAGCCAAGCTGCCCTTTGCCCCCGGTTATTAAAATTTTCATGAAAAAAATACCCTGTAAAAATAAATTTCTATTAGAGCGATTTTACCAATTTTAAAACAAAAAACAAATCCGATTTTGCACGAATCTGTTTTATCTAAAAAAATTATTACTAGAAATTAAAATATAAAAAACCAAATAAATTTACTTTTAATGCAGTTATATAAATACAAAGTCTATTTAAAACACTTCCAGTATTAAAAAATTATTTATTGAACTTTTAGCGTTAAAAAAATCTTCAATTGACCGGTTAAAGTAAAGAAAAAACTAAAACCGATCAATTGTTGTGTCCTAAAAAACATCACTTCACGGCAGATATTATGCAAAACCTTAGCATAATAGCAGTAGAGCAGCTCAAATCGTATTTGCCAATCATAAAAACACCAACCGAACAAAAAGCTGATACTTTTTGTTCAATAAAAAGACTAAAAGCGAAACAGCACAAAAGACACTAATGCGTCATTTCAAAAACTAACTGCAGCTACACTAGATCACACCCTTAACAACCTCCGTCCTAGTTTCACTACCTAAAGCTTTTATCCCTCTGGCAATCATACACATGTGCTGTGCCCTAGCAACAACCCTGACGCCTTTTGATGGTACATTATTAAATACAAAACTAGCTATCTGGTCAGTTATTCTTTCCTGGTTCTGAAATTTTTTAGAAAAATACTCAACTATCCTGCCAAATTTTGAAAGTCCTAAAATTTTACCTTCACTCGGGATATAAGAAATATCCACAGTACCAAAAAATGGCAAAAGATGATGTTCACAAAAAGTAAAAAAAGGAATGGAAGAAACCTCAACAAGTTGTTCCTTACCCACTAAAGAGGCTTCCAAAAATAGTTTAACGAACCTTTTAGGGTACTCTGAATCGACCAAAGGGTTCTGAGGCGTGAATGTTGAAAAATACTTTACTACACGTTTTGGTGTTCCATCTATACCCTCTCTCTTCAAGTTTTCCCCGACAGACTCTAAAAACAAACCAACAGCGCGCTCCATTTTTTCTAAATCCATTGCTAAAACACCTTCTAAAACTAATTGCAGAGCCTATTGCTAGAAACTGGAGTGGTGGGAGATGGTGGATTCGAACCACCGAAGCTAAAAGCAACAGATTTACAGTCTGCCCCATTTGACCGCTCTGGAAATCTCCCATATAACAGTTGGAGCTGGTAAAAGGACTTGAACCTTCGACCTGCTGATTACAAATCAGCTGCTCTACCAGCTGAGCTATACCAGCGGACACACATGCATTCTAAAACGAAATTTTTTACATGTCAATATATTTTTTAGCAGTGCTAAAAAAGTGCACTTAAATTAATAGATTCAGAGTTTTGAAAATAAAAAAATATTCTAAGTGTGGGTGTTAAATGTTTGTTTTCATAGGCTAAAATGGCAGTGCTGTATGTGCAAAAATTGCAGATTTTGTTATTAAAAACGGGTATGCCGATTTTTTTAAGCGAAAAACAATAAGATACTATTTTGGAAGATAGGGCACAGAAAAGTTGAACGGCTTTTGCACGTATACCATATTTCGGTGGTCGGCCGGGTAAAAAGCCGTAAAGAAATTCAAAAAACAGTAAGGGCGTCCCCGTAGAAATAGATATTTTGGGATTAGATGAGAATATTATTAATTTAAAAAAACATTTAAGTGTGAGTCACTGCTAAAAGCAAAAACGAAAAGTTAATGTCCTCTTTAGATAAAAAAATTAAAATATTTATATAATTTACTTAAAAAATATAAATATTTAATATAAAAGTGCACTGCGAAAATTTAAACGAAATATGACTTTTTTTGACTTTTACGAGCAACTAATAATTAAATCGTCTACCCATGCTGTAAATATAATAGACAGTTTACGACTTCGCTGATTCAGCACATTTTTAAGGAAGGATCGGGCACCCCGTCAAAGAGTACAGCCACCTAATGGTAAAATAGACCTATTTCTAGAAAACTAAGATCACCCAATATACCCAGTTTTTGCAATGTCAAAAAGGCTTAAAGCTTAGACTGAAAATTCACAGAAATACGCAACATTAATAGGACCAAATGTGAGATCATAAAAAAATGCAGATAAATTAAAAAACGACAAACAAAGGAAAATTAATGAAAGGGAAATGTCAAAAAAAGTATAAGCAAAAGCTTTAGGCTCTTCTTCTATTTTCCAAGACTTCGCGGACTTCTAGTTCTATTTCATCTGAAATATCTTTGTTGTCTTTTATGAAAGTCTTAACATTATCTCTTCCCTGACCAAGTTTTTCCCCTTTATACGAATACCATCCGCCACTTTTTTTAACTACATCTAACTTAACAGCAACATCTAAAAGTTCTCCTTCGCGTGATATTCCAGAACCATACATAACATCGAACTCTGCCTCTTTAAAAGGAGGTGCCATTTTATTTTTAACAACTTTTGCACGTGTTCTAGCACCAATAAACTCTGTTCCGTTTTTAAGGGTTTCTATTCTTCTAACATCTATCCTAACCGAAGAATAAAACTTTAGAGCTCTTCCCCCAGGAGTAACCTCCGGGTTTCCGAACATTACTCCGACTTTTTCTCTTAATTGATTTATAAAAATAGCTACACAATTAGACTTAGAAATCGCACCTGTTAATCTTCTTAAAGCTTTGGACATAAGTCTTGCCTGAAGACCGATGTGCGCGTCGCCCATTTCACCCTCTATTTCTGCACGTGGCACAAGTGCCGCTACAGAATCTACAACAACAACATCTATTGCTCCAGAATGAACTAAAGCTTCCGTAATTTCTAAAGCTTGCTCCCCAGTATCCGGCTGGGAGACTAGCAAAGAATCAACATCAACACCAAGATTTTTTGCATAAACAGGGTCTAAAGCATGTTCAACATCTACAAAAGCAGCGCATCCTCCTGCCTTTTGTGCCTGAGCTACACAGTGTAAAGCCAAAGTAGTTTTACCTGAAGATTCTGGTCCGTAAATTTCTACTATTCTTCCGCGCGGTAAACCGCCTATCCCAAGCGCAAGGTCTAAAGTTAAAGAGCCTGTTGGTATGGCATCAACTTGCATTGTTTCGCTTTGCCCAAGCCTCATTACGGCGCCTTTACCAAATTGTTTTTCTATTAGGTCTAAAGTTGCTTCAAGTGCTTTAGTTTTTTCTGAATTTTGTTCAACTTTTTCTTCATTTTTTTCCACGGCAAACGAAATCTCCTTATGTATTAATTACATTAAATTTTTTATATATAGAGAATAGATATATTTTAACATAAATTGATGCTAAATAATCAATGTAATAACAACTGTATAGCACCAAAACTGTATTGACGTATCTAATAAAGTAACGAAGATATAAGAATAAAAAAGTTATAATCCATATAAGAAACAATTTTTAAAATTTTCTTTAACTCGAAAAATAATTTCTTTTACTTAAATCTATTCAATTTTAGCAAAAAACCACCTACTATTTTTTATAAATGTTTTAAAAATACACTTTATTTTTGAATACACATAACAACGTAAATACATTTTAGCGCTGTGTTTTAAAAGAAATTTTTAATCATTTTCAGGTACTCGTTAAAAGAAACACTTAAGTGCCAGTCTATAATATTTCTGCTTTAACATGATTTCGAGCTTCTTTTGAGGTATTGCCAAAATCCAGTTATATAAGGTGAACAAAAAATAATCGTTGTAATTTCAAACCTTAAAAAATTAACCTACAAAAACAATCGTATCTCCAGCTTTAGTCTAGAGCTAGAAAATGGATTTTTATGTTTGAACTTATACGACTTTACACTATGCATATTGGCGAACTTTTTAAAAGGTTATTTTACCGAGGATAATACCTTCTAATCAAATCGTCATCTATTCTTTTAAGCTCAGATTTAGGCAGTATAGCCAACATTTTCCATCCCAAATCTAATGTTTCTTCTATAGTCCTATTAGTTGTAAATCCTTGCGATACATATTTTTCTTCAAAAACATCTGCAAATTTAGCATAGAGTTTGTCCATATCGCTAAGGGCAGAATCACCTAAAATAACAGAAAGTTCTTTGGCTTCTTTCCCTCTTGAATACGCTGCGAAGAGCTGATTCATGGTACTTGCATGATCTTCGCGGGTTTTATCTTTACCTATTCCCTTGTCTTTAAGCCGCGAGAGAGAAGGCAGAACATCTATTGGCGGAGTTATACCTTTTCTATGTAGGTCTCTGCTTAAAATAATTTGGCCCTCGGTTATGTATCCTGTAAGGTCAGGGATTGGATGTGTTTTATCGTCCTCTGGCATAGTTAAAATTGGAATCATTGTTATACTGCCAGTTTTTCCTTTCTGGCGGCCCGCTCTTTCGTACAAAGATGCTAAATCTGTATACATATATCCGGGGTATCCCCTTCTACCAGGGACTTCCTTCCTAGCAGCTGAAATTTCCCTTAAAGCATCGGCATAATTGGTAATGTCTGTTAAAATTACCAAAACATGCATATTTTCCTCAAAAGCCAAGTGTTCTGCGGCAGTCAAAGCCATTCTTGGTGTAGATATTCTTTCAACAGCAGGATCTTTCGCAAGATTTATAAACATTACGGTTCTTTCTATTGCACCGGTATCTTTAAAATTTTCCCTGAAAAAGTTAGCCTCTTCAAACGTTATTCCTATTGCCGCAAACACAACAGCAAATTTATCGGTTGTTCCTCTAACGGTTGCCTGGTTAGCAATTTGTGCAGCAAGATGGGTATGAGGGAGTCCGCTTGCTGAAAATATAGGTAGCTTTTGCCCTCTTACTAAGGTATTTAGCCCGTCTATAGAAGAAATACCAGTTTGAATAAATTCGCTCGGGTAATTTCTTGCAACTGGGTTTATCGGTAGGCCATTAACGTCCTTTTTTTCTTTGCAAATTATTTCCGGTCCATCGTCTATAGGTAAGCCAAGTCCGTTAAAAATCCTTCCCAACATGTCTTTAGAGACCGCCAAACTCATACTTCTTCCCAAAAAACGGATCTTACTACTAGAAGGGTTAATCCCCGTTGCACTCTCAAACAACTGCACCAAAGCATTTTCGCCGTCTATTTCAAGAACCTTGCAGCGCCTTAATTGCCCGTCTTCTAAAATTATCTCTCCTAAATCGTCGTAATTAACATTTTTAACGCCTTTAACCAACATTAACGGGCCGGCTACTTCTTCAATTGTTCTATATTCTGTCGCCATAAGCTGATCTCCCTTTTTACTAGTTCATCGTACTTTCTATTTTACTGATATTCTACTAAATTTTAAAGTTTTGTATCTAAAAAAGGAAGAGAGCCATATCAAGTGCTATTTTTCGTAATTGTCACACAAAAAAATCACTTAAAAACTGAACTAAATTAAGAAGCTTTCTATGAGCTAACATAGCAAAACAAATAAACCAATAAATATAAAAAGAAAAGAGGCACTACATGCAGACCAAAAAAACCTTATAAAATTAATCTAAAAGTGTGGCTTCAAAATCCTAAACAATTGCCCACGACATATATAACTTGAAATCTTTGTGGTATACAATCGCTTGTGTGTCAGTGCAAACTTTAAATATACCGATCGAAGGCAAAAAAATGCCAACAAGTCCCCTTTTAAAAATGTCAGTAAAAAGCGCAAATTTTAAATTAATTAGACAAAACGCTTCTAACCTCTTCATCATTGTTAAACTGTTGCACTAACTTATTCAGCTCGTATTTTAGTCTGAATAGGCCTAAAAGACTGTGAAAATGGTTTTCCATTCTTCGGTGTATACCATCAGCAGTTCCTGAATAACCAACAAGCACATTACATATATTATATTCAATGGAACCCTTTTCTAATTCTTTTAAATCTTTTTTCTCTTTAAGATTGCCCATTAAATACAAGGTTAAGAACTTTACGGAGTTGTCCTTAAGTGCTTCTACTAATGAATTCTCGGAGCAAAACAGCCCTTTTTCAACCGCCTTATTATAAAAAGGGAGTAATTTATCCACAAGTTCATTGAGCCCTTTATATATCGAACACTTGACGTAATGCCTAGCAACCAAATCTACTATTAATAACACCACAACTAAAGCAAAATATTTAAAATATGGCTTAATTTTCAAGCCTTTTTCTATGGTAACTTCGTTATTGCCTTCTATAAAAAGACCGTCTGCCTTATTATTCTCGTCGGCTGCATTAGAAACATCAACATCCTGTGCAAACACAAAGCTGCTAGAAACCGTAGGCACCAACAGCCCACAAGAAACTGTACCTAAAAATTTTTTGTTCATAAAAATTCCTCCTAAATAAACTATAAGTATATTTTAAAATAAAAAAATAATAAATTCAATACAAATTTTTTAGTAAAAAAGGTGTTTGTAAAAAATTGTGTAAAAACATGTTGTGCTAGAGTTGCGCTAGAAATAATACTTTCTATTCATTAAAACTAGTATAGTTTTGTGAATTCCGTCATTTACACCGTAAAAAGACTAAACTAAAAGTGCTAATCTGGGTAAAAATATTATTGTTCACCAATTATTAGCAATTTGTTTCTTTTTTCAAAAATCGTATCTGTCTAATTTTTTTACTTACTTATTTAGCCTATTTTAAATATTTTTTAACTTTTTTATGTTAAAATTCTAATGAAGTCCGTAAAGCAAACTCGTTAACCGCTTTATTTTAGACTATTAGAATTGGTAACTGTAGGTTTGTTTTGAATTATTTTTTTGTGTACAGTGTATCAGGAACAAGTTGATGCCAAGGAGAAACTTTTTTATGGAAGAAGAAAAAAATCTAAACAAAGACAATAACAACAACTTTATAAAGGATATTGTCAGAAAAGATTTTACAGAAAGTGCAGAATATAAAGGCCAAAAAATACACACAAGGTTTCCGCCGGAGCCAAATGGTTTTTTGCATATTGGCCATGCTAAAGCTATTTGTGTAGATTTTTCTTTAGCAAAAGAATACGGTGGTACCTGTAATTTAAGAATGGATGACACGAACCCGGGCAAAGAAGACATTGAATACGTAAATAGCATTAAGGAAGACGTCAAATGGCTCGGTTTTTCCTGGAACGACAATTTTTTTTACGCTTCAGATTATTTCGATTTTATGTACGACTTTGCCGTTTCTTTAATAAAAAGGGGACTTGCTTATGTCTGCAGCATGACTCAGGAAGAAGTTAAAAAAAACCGTGGAGACACTAAAACCCCTGCAAAGAGTTTTTTTAGAGATAGACCAGTTGAAGAAAGTTTAGACCTTTTTACGAGGATGAAAAACGGCGAGTTCCCAGATGGTGCTATGACACTAAGAGCAAAAATAGATCTTGCTTCCGGCAACTTTAATATGAGAGACCCTGTTATATATAGAATTTGCCATAAAAGTCATCACAGAACAGGTAATAAATGGTGTATTTACCCAATGTACGATTATGCTCACCCTATAGAGGATGCTTTGGAAGGGATTACTCATTCTTTTTGTACCTTAGAATTTGAAGACCACAGGCCTTTGTATGACTGGGTAGTGAACAATATGGAAAACTTAAAAATAAAGCCAAAACAAATAGAATTCGCAAGGCTTAACGTTACTGGTATGGTGATGAGTAAAAGAAAACTTAAAAAACTTGTTGATTTAAAAATAGTTGATGGATGGGATGACCCCCGTATGCCGACAATTTGTGGCCTTAGAAGAAGAGGGTTTACTCCTGGGTCTATTAAAGATTTTTGCGAACGAATTGGGGTTTCTAAGGTTAACAGTACTGTTGATTATAAATTTTTGGAACATTGCCTTAGGAATGATTTGAATTTGCACGCAAAGAGAGTTATGGCTGTTGTTGACCCTGTAAAATTGGTGATTACTAACTACCCAGAAGGTAAAGAGGAAGATATATTAATTGAGAATAATCCTAACGATCCTTCCGCGGGCAGCAGAAAAGTTAAGTTTTCAAGGAATCTATACATAGAAAAAAGCGATTTTTTACCCCAATATAAAAAAGGATATTTTAGGCTTTACCCTGGCGGTAAAGTTAGACTCAAAGGTGTTTATATTATTGAGTGTACAGATTTTGAAACAGATGAATCTGGTGAAGTTACAACTATTTTTGCAAAGTATGACCCGGAAACTAAGGGTGGAAATGCAAGAGAAGGTGAAAAAGTCAGAGGAACTATACATTGGGTAGACCAAAAAAATTCGGTAAATGCAACAGTTAAAATATACGAAAACCTCTTTTTAAGTGATAATATTTCTGACGATTTTGAAAACAGCAAAGATTTAAACCCGAATTCTATTAAAAAATTTAAAAATTGTAAGTTGGAAAAAAGTCTTAAAAACGCCAAAGCAAATGAAAATTTTCAGTTTATTAGGCAAGGTTATTTTTGCCTGGATAGTAAAGACTCAACAGCTGATAACCTAGTTTTTAATAGATCCGTTGCGCTTAAGGATAGTTATAAAAGGTAGCTAAATTTTACTTTTGGCGCTAATAAGTGGTCTATACAACTTTTTATACTGGATTAGCAATTTTTGCACCTTGAAAAAATCACAAACCTTTTAATCCCGGGCTACGTTAAAAATTTTGAAAAATTGTAAATTCCAAGAAAATCTAAAAAAATCATAATAAGTGGGAATTTTCAGTTTATGAGTTCAGGACATTTTTGCCTAGAGAGTAAGGACTCAGCAGATGAGGTCCTAGTGCTTAATTGTCCAATTTCATTAAAGGACAGTTATTTTAGGTAACTTTATTTGTGGTTTTTATGGGTAGTTCCATGTTTTTTAGAGTCAAGATGTTTCTTAACTTTTCACAAACTCATAGCGACGTCGCATTAAAAACTTTATGAATTTTTATATATGTACCAGGATTGTAATTTTTGCATCTCTAAAACCGCCATTAAAGTCTCCACTTTTTGTAAAACTAAAAACTAGAGAATAAAGTTTCTACAAGACGTATTGCTGAGCGCACAGTGACTATGGCCAATACTTAAAATTAATAACTAAAATATTTAGTCGCAATACTTATTGCTTTTGCCAAAAAAACTGAACTCTTTTAAATTTTGGTGATTAATTTTTCTAATTCCGAACAAATAGTGTCAGACATGTGTAAGGCTTTTTTGCGTAAATAATATAATTACTAATTTGTCATTTTATTTATCTTTATGATTTAATTCATAAAATCTTTGCATGCCATATGGTCAATTGGTCCGTACCTATGGCCAAGATTCAAATTACTAGCTATAGCACTGTGAACGTAATTTTTGGCGTTTTTTACAGAATCTAAAAGGGTGTACCCTTTCGCTAAATTCGAGGCAATGGCGCTAGAAAGAGTACAACCTGTGCCGTGAGTATTAGGATTATCGACTCTTTTACTTTTTAAAATTTCATACTTACCATCTTTGTAAAATAAAAGATCATTAGCGTTATTTTGAAAGTGACCGCCTTTTAAAATAACATTACATCTACATTTTGAAGAAATTTTGCCGGCTGCCAAAATCATTTCTTCTTCTTTAGTGATTTTTATTCCGGATAAAACTTCTGCCTCAAATAAATTCGGCGTAACTACTGTGGATATCGGGAAAAGCTTTTTGGTTAAAACCTCTATTTGCTTTTTGTCTAAAACTTTAAAACCAGATGTGCAAACCATCACAGGGTCTACAACTACGTTTTTGACTTCATAATATGTTAATCTTTCAGCAATAACTTCATACAAATCACTTGAGGGTACCATCCCTATTTTTACAGCATCCGGGACTATGTCTTCAAAAACGGAATCTATTTGAGCTTTTAAAAAATCTCCCGGAACATTTAAAACAGATTGTACTCCCATAGTATTTTGGGCAGTTAAGACAGTTATCGCAGTCATTGCGTAAACACCGTTCATTGTGCATGCTTTTATATCCGCCTGCAGTCCAGCACCGCCTATAGTGTCGCTTCCGGCTATTATTAAAACTTTTTTCATGAATGATTAAGTTCCCGTCGTTAAAATTCTATTTAAAGTTTAACTTTATTCACTAAATACAGGACATTCCATAAATAGCAATACGTTACCATATTAATTAAAAATTTTAACTTTTGTCAAACAAGAATGACATATAAAAGTGAAGTTTTGCAATATTTACCAGAGCGAAAATGGATAGTTAAAATCTCCCGTAATCTTTATTTTTAAAAAATTTAAACAACTAACTACCGTTTACCTAATTTTGTACTTAAAAAATTCATACCTTTTAGGTAGCGCACAGCACCTAATAGTTTCAAAGTATTGTCTCATAAATTCCCGCCCATACTCTAAAAAACAATCTTGTTAAAAATGTTAATTCATTATTTTATTATACAAAAAACAAAATAAAATTTCAATAGTTTTTCAATAGTTAATTTATTTTTGAAATTTATAGAAGTTAGAAGGTATAAAGTGTAGAAAAAATAACTCTATTAAATGCGATAAAGGAAAAAACAGGTTCTTTTTCTTTACGAATTATAGGATTTATGGTACAATACCCGGAGTGTGTTTTGTAATGTGTGTAAAAGATATTTAAAAAAAGTTTTACCGGAGGCGGATTTTTGAGCGACGAAATAAAGAAAATGAACAATTATGGTGCAGAAGAAATACAGGTTTTAGAAGGTCTTGAGGCCGTTAGAAAAAGGCCGGGGATGTACATTGGCTCGACGGGGCCTAAGGGGCTTCATCATTTGGTTTACGAAATTGTAGATAACTCTATAGACGAAGCTTTGGCTGGTTTTTGCACAGAAATAACGGTAAAAATTTTAGAGGGAAATGTGATTTCTGTGCGGGATAATGGTAGAGGAATTCCAACGGGGATCCACCCTAAGTTAAAGATACCAGCATTAACGGTAGTTTTTACGGTCTTGCACGCCGGAGGAAAGTTTGGCGGGGGAGGCTACAAAGTTTCTGGTGGACTTCACGGCGTTGGGTCTTCTGTTGTAAATGCGCTTTCCACCTGGCTTGAGGCTAAAGTTTACACGGGTGAGAAAATTTTTTGCCAAAAGTTTTCCCGTGGAAAGATAGAAACAGATATGCTGGATCTTGGCGAAACTAGCGAAAGAGGGACAGAGATAACCTTTAAGGCAGACCCTGAAATTTTTACAGAAACAGATGTCTACGATTACGAAACTCTAGCAAATAGAATTAGGGAACAAGCTTTTTTAAACGCAGGACTTAAAATAACTTTAATTGATGAACGTAATCCTTTGAAGGTGAAAGAAGAGACTTTTTGTTACGAGGGTGGAATTTCTAGCTTTGTTGATTACATACATAAAAAGAAAGGTCTAGCGGTTTTGCACCCTAACGTTTTGCATTTTAAAGGCCAAAATGAAGAAAATACTGTTTCTTTAGAAGTTGCAATGCAATATAACGACAGCTACAATGACCTGATAATTTCTTTTGCCAATAATATACATACAGTCGATGGTGGTACTCACGAAGAAGGCTTTAAAAGAGCGCTTACAAAAGTTATGAACACTTATGCTAGAAGTCATAAAATTTTAAAAGATAACGACAGAGATTTTATTGGCGATGATGTTAGAGAGGGCCTTACTGCAGTACTTAGTGTGAAGATTGTAGACGCTCAGTTTGAAGGGCAGACTAAAACTAAGCTTGGTAATACTATTGTTAGAACTTTGATGTCTAATATGGTGAGTGATAAATTTAGTACTTACCTTGAGGAAAATCCCGGTGTTGCAAAAATAATATTCGAAAAAGCTACAAAAGCAGCAAGAGCAAGGGATGCAGCAAGAAAAGCAAGAGATGCTTCCAGAAGAAAATCTTTTTTGGAGTCAGCTTCAATGCCAGGGAAGCTTGCTGATTGCCAATCTCGTGATGCATCGGAAACGGAAATTTACATTGTAGAGGGTGACTCTGCGGGAGGTTCTGCAAAAGGCGGAAGAGACAGGAAATTTCAAGCAATATTACCACTTTGGGGAAAGATGTTGAATGTTGAAAAAGCCAGAATAGATAAAGTCTATGGAAATGAAAAGCTTTTGCCTGTTATTACAGCTTTAGGTTGCGGAGTAGGAGATGAGTTTGATGTTAAGAAACTTCGGTACAATAAGGTCATAATTATGGCTGATGCTGACGTGGATGGTTCGCACATCAGGACTTTGCTTTTGACTTTCTTTTTTAGATTTATGAAACCTATTGTCGAAGAAGGGCACGTTTATATTGCTCAGCCTCCACTTTACAGAATTACTAAAAGTAAAAAACACTACTATGCGTTTTCAGACGAAGAGAGAGACAAAATTTTAAAAGATTTGGGTGAAAAAACTGACGTCCAACGCTACAAAGGTCTTGGTGAAATGGACTCTGAACAACTTTGGGAGACAACAATGAACCCTGAAACCAGGATTATGTTAAAAGTCAACCTGGATGATGCAGAATCCGCTGACGAGACTTTTTCTATACTGATGGGCGACAAAGTAGAACCGCGGCGCAAATTTATAGAGGAAAATGCTAGGTATGTAGAAAATTTAGATGTTTAGTATTACTAATGTTGCGTGAAAGGCTTTCGTATTTAGAGTTTGAGCAGCTTTTTGGGACCTACGATGAACCCTGAATAGGAATCATGTTAAAAGTCAATGTGGATGATGCAGAGTCCGCTGACGGGATTTTTTCTATATTAATGGGAGACGAAGTAGAGCTCCGGTGCAAATTCATAGAGGAAAATGCTAGGTATGTAGAAAATTTAGATGTTTAGTATTACTAATGTTGCGTGAAAGGTCTTCGTATTTAGAGTTTGGGCAGCTTTAAAAAACTACAATTAACCCTGAAACCAGGATCATGTTAAAAGTCAACCTGGAGGATGCTGAATCCGCTGACGAGATTTTTTCTATATTAATGGGAGACGAAGTAGAATCTCGGAGCAAATTTATGGAGGAAGATGCTAATTATTTTTTAGCTTTTAGGTGTTTAAAATCTATTTTAGGCTCTAAATTGTTATAACTTGACATAAATATATATAGTGCTATATACTATAGAACAGTTAGGTTTTTCAAGTGGGGTGGGATATTGTGAAGCGTAGTAAATTTGGTGGTTTTGTAATTTTAGGCACGGCAGTAGCAGCTGTTGCAAATTCATCGGTTAGTGTAAACGCTTTAGGTGTAAAAGATTTTTTAAAGTTCTTTTCGTGGTCTAATTTTAAAAGTCCTTTCAACTGTGATTGTAGTTTTATAGCTGAAAGAGCGGGCAAAAGGGTTAATGTTTCAGAAAATATTCACAAATATACTCCGAATATTGCCAGAGATCGCAACGACAGTCAGACAATCCATGTTTGGGATAAAAATGGAGACCTGGGGCTACCGGCTTTTGATGGTGATGAGAAAGAAGAATTTGTTTTAGGTGGTATTACTTTGGTGTCTGAGGAAAGAAAAGTATTACAAGATTGTCGTAATGGTGGAAGCTACCATGGCTGGGTAGTTGAAAGCCAGATTGATCCCGGCAAGATCCTGTTTATTCACCCAAAAGGAGATTTAAAAGATTTAGGGTCAGGGAGAAACCGTTTTTATGTTTCAGAATATTGGGGACCAGTTCCAAAAGTTGAAGAGATGACGGAAGAAGAGAAACGGCAGAAGCAATTGGAGGAAAACAAAAAAATTGCTGAAGCGGAGCAAAGTACACCTGAACTTGACCGCGAGTTGTTAAAAAAGCATGCACCTGAACTTTATAAGTTTTTGGAAAATAAAGGAGCTAAACGTGAGGTGGCGTCTATTTTAGAAGGTAGTTAAGGGAACTACTAGTAAAATAATTGTTGGTTGGAGAAGTTCGACTTTTAAAATTTTGTATGAAAAACGTAGAATTGTTGAAGCGGAGCAGAGTACGCCGGGACTTGACTGCGACTTGTTAAAAAAGTATGTGCCTAAGATTTATGGTTATTTGAATAATTCATATGGTAATCTAGAGAAAAAATTACATATTGGTAGTGTAGAAAAGTAGAACAGCATGTTTTAATTAGTGAGATTGTTGCTATAAACTTTTGAAACTTAGCTTGTTTTGTGCTATACTCCTGTTAGACTGGTGAGTACGGTGCTTGCAATAGAAAAGTTTGTTAGCAAGGTGAAGATTTATTTTAAAAAAGCTAAAAAATGTATCTGCTGTGCAATTAATAGTTTTCAGTTTTCTTTTAATAGTTTTGCTGGGAGCTTTTTTTCTTTGTTTTCCATTTTCGTCTAGATTTCCTGGTAGTGCAAAGTTTATAGATTCCTTATTCACAGCGACGTCAGCAACGTGTGTAACGGGTCTTTCGGTTTTCGACACCTTCACCGGTTGGACTTTATTTGGTCAAATAGTAATTTTATTTTTAATACAGCTAGGTGGCCTAGGGATGGTCACTTTTACAACAGCGACTACTCTATTACTAAGGAAAAAGTTAGATTTAAAAGAATTACAGTTAGCAAAAGAGCACACAAATGGCGAAGTTTTAAATATTAAAAGTCTTGTTAAAACGATTTTAGTTTGTACTTTTTTATTTGAAGCTGTGGGTGCTTTGATCCTTAGTATAAGGTTTGTTCCGCAGTTTGGCTTAAGGGGAATTTTTAGCTCTATTTTTATGTCTATTTCTTCTTACTGCAATGCTGGATTTGATGTATTAGGTTTTTTGCAGCCAAGTGAAGGGAGCCTAACTTTTTACAAAACTGATGCGCTGGTTTCTTTAACTCTTTCTTTTTTGACTATTTTTGGCGGCTTAGGTTTTATGGTTATGTTAGATCTGTGGTCATTTCTTCTAAAAAGAGTAAAAAATAAAGATAAATCTGCTAGATTGCACGTTCATTCTATTATTGTTATTGTTGCTACTTTGATGCTTCTAATTTTTAGTACGGTTGCATTTATAGTGCTGGAATACGATGGTACTTTGAAAAACCTAAATTTTTTAGAAAAGTTAATAGCTGCTTTTTTTTATTCTGCAAGCATAAGAACAGCAGGATTTTTCTCTGTACCTATAGCTGCGCAAAAAGTTCTTACTAAAATAGTTACCATGGTCTTTATGTTTATAGGAGCGTCTCCTTCTTCTACAGGCGGAGGAATAAAAACTACGACTGTAGCAGTTTTACTGATGACATGTGTTTGTATTTTAAAGGGAAAAGAAGACCCTACCATTTTTAGGCATAGGGTCGCCAAATTCACAATTTACAAAGCCTTGACCATATTAGTCTCTTTTTTATTTTTATACTTACTTTTTTCTTTTGTTATATCGATAATAGAAAGAGGTACACCTTTTCTAGATATTTCTTATGAGGTCATTTCTGCCCTTTCAACCACTGGCCTTAGTACAGGCATAACTTCTAGCCTTAGTTCTATTTCTAAATTTTTGATTTGCCTTGCTATTTTTACCGGTAGGGTTGGCCCTATTTCTCTGATTTTAGCAATAACTATAAAAAAACATAAAAGAGGTGTTGATAAAATTTTACCAGATAGTAAAATAATAGTAGGGTAATTTTGGTACAAAATGATAGACGTATTAAAATAGGAGGAAGTCTTAGTCTATGAATATTGAAGAAATGGTTGAAGTTTTTCCAGAAGAAGGTAATGATAACGGGCAAGATGAAAACGGTGGCGAAGAGTATACAAATACTTCCAGCAATAATGCCGATGAGACTGGTGGCCCCAGCAGTGAAGGCAATGCTTCAGAGAATGACGGTGACGGTGACGAGCAAGTACCAGAAGAAACAGAAGATGAGAAGGGTGGAACCTTTCGGGACGGAAGTGACAATTCAGCGCCTGAAGAGAAAGATGATTCTGAAGGAAGCAACGAAGAAGAAAGCAGAGAAAAGATTGACTCAGATAATGCCTCAGAGAAAAGTGAAACTGGCAGTGTGAAAAGAACTTTGGTTTTTTCTTTTTTGGCAATATTTGTTGCTTTAGCTTTGGTATTTGGTTATTTTGTTTTCTTTAACAAGAGTGTGGTAGGGACATGGAAAATAGATAAAAGTGGAGAAAATAAAGGCGTGGCAGCTTTAATTTTTGATTCCGACGGTAAGGCTACATATACAACAGGGTCATATGCTGCTACTGGAAATTGGTCTAAAGATGGTGAAAATCTTAACTTAAAAATAGTTACAGATGAAGGAGATATTTTTTCGGGAAGATACACATGTAGAGTTTCCACCGGACTAGTTGACAAAACTGTTGAGCTTACTAATGAAAAAAAAGAAAGAATAAATTTAAAACAATACAAGATGGAAGATGCCGTTCACCCTGTTAGTAACTTTGTCCCGAAAGCTGAGCTCTTAGGCAAATGGGGCACCGGGAGAGAAGGTGGGTACACTTACGAGTTTAAAGACAATGGTTTGGCTGTATTAAATAAAGGAAATGTTACAATTACTTTTACCTATTATTTCGATGACGAATCGATAACTTTTATGCAGTACTATTTAAAAGATTCAGCGGATGAGAGCCCCAGGACCAGAGTCAGGTATGCTTTAAATCATGAGATTTTAAGAATAGGAAATATGAGCTTGAAGAAGGTCTAAACGTTATTTGCGCTGGTTTTTGATTTATGTTTTTATTATGACTTAAAAAGTATTCTGAACTGCATCTAAAAAGAAAACCGCAGGGTTGGGTTTATTCTTGTTTTTTTACTTAGATTTTTAGGCAGTCCTGATTTTCATTAGCATTAAAATAAAATTAGTGTACGTTTAAAAGTTGGGTTTTTTATAAACAGATATAAGTGTAAAAATGCAAATGGGGTACTACAAAGAAGCTTTTATAAATATACGGTGAGATTTAAGACAGGTTTTCATACGTATTAAGAAAGAGACGAACAGTTGTTACGGTGGAAAGCTAAAGTGATGTATGTTATTAAAACATTAGTACTGGGAAAACAGTATAATAGATTTATTTTTGACGAGTGAGCATATTAGTTATTAGCGTGCACGAAATATTTAGTGTATTTGCTGGAATAAAGCGTACACCGGAAGCAAAGGTTTTTTTGACATCGTATTAGTTGTTAAAAGTGTAAATATTTTGGTGTATGGCTTTTAGTCCTGAGTGTTTGCTATTTGTAACCTTTTAAACAACAAAAATTCTGTGTAAATTACAGAAGTTTTGAAAGTTTGAGCTTATAATTTGATTGGAAGATTAGAGAAATTAGTTTTGATTTAATGAAGAATATGCTGTTTTGTGCTTTCTTTAGTAAATCCGAAAGTTTGTGTTTTTGCCAAAAGTATATAAAATAAGAAATCACTGGAAGTATATGCCAGTGTTTTTTCAGATTTTACGTTTTTTATAAAAATTAATAATCAAAGTATATAAATTTAATATTGTTAAGATCACAGGCAACTAAGCTTCTTGTACCAGTTTCGTTGAGTAGAATGTAATTTTCCCCAACAGAAACAATGCTCCCAGACTTTTCTATTAGAGTATTTTCACCTATTAAAAATTCAACAGTTGTGTTCTTACCTATTTGTGACCTGGCAAAGTTAGATAAAGTTTGTGCATCACTATTTTGACAATTTATGCAAGTACGAGTTTGACCGTTTTGCAAATTACTATTTATTGATAAAGTAGGCTGCTGTAGATTCTGGTTATTACTAAAATTTTGTGGCACTGCCTGGCCACTTAGGTTAGCTTGGATGTTCGGATTGCTTGAATTCCCCGCATTGTTCTGACTGGAGGCCAGACTATCATTTTCCTGTACAATAGCGGGGTTATTATTTACAGGAAGAGCATTATTACTAAGGCCTCTCGCTGGCTGTTGATTTTGTACTTGACTGTTTCTATTGGTAATAGGATCTATGTTGTTTTGCCATGTACCTGTCAAGTTAAAAGTGTTTGGAATATTCATGTTGCTATTTGTTGCATTTGCCATAAAAAAGCTCCTTTTATGTAATAAAAAAATTTTGTGCACAGAAGTAGATTATGGAAATTTAGAAATTTTGTTACAATTTATTCTTACTCGAAATTAAAATATACTTAGCAAAACCAAACAGGGTATGTCTTTGCTAAATATTTGATAAACAAAATTTTTAAACGCCCTTTTCCCTTATAATGGTTCATCCCAAGATATAAAGTCTTGCATTTAGGGTAAGCTAAACAACCGTAAAAATATCTTTTTCTTTTGCTATATCACGCTCAGCTCATTTAAGAACGTCTTCACTCACTCTCATATTTTCTTCTTCATATTCAATATTTTCGACACTTCCTTCAGAAAATATTTTCGTCAAAGCTTGTAAATCATCATCTTTAACTATATTGTACTCCAACTCTTTTATATCTTTTCCATTAATTGCTCTGTAAAAAATTTTTATTTTCAAACCATCAAGATTTATTTTACTTAAGTAGCACTTAAGGTGGTTATTTTCACTTTCAGCAAAACAAAAACGCCTAAATTTATTTTTACAAAAGTCAAACGTGATAACTGCGCCTTCATTGTCGAAATGTTTCCCTGCCTTAAAACTTTCACAAATGTCATACAAACTTAAAAACAAACTGTTAATCTTATTTATTTTGTCTGCTAAATGTTTTACTTTTTCTATACACTCTTCATCCTCTAAAGAGATCTCATCAAATATATCCTCTTTCTCTTTAGGTCCATCTACATCGAGCTCTCTCGTATCTTCGTCAAGGTAGCCAATATAACTATAAAACCTAACCTTATCGTTGCTAACACTTACACTAGCAAATAACTTATGAATCACTTTACCGTATTCTTCACGCTCATCGAAGATGGGCAAAGCAAAATCGTGCAAAAAAACAAACCCCTCTGGCAAGACTGCGTCACGAAAACGAGGTACATCATAAATTTTACGTTGATCTATCTCAGCTTTTAGCTGTTTTAAAATATTAATAATTTGGGTTCTTTTTGCAGAAAAAGCCGTACCGTCAACAATAAACTTCTCTTTTCCTTTTTCACTAACATTACCATTTTTATTTTTTTCGTTTTGCTCTTCTTTTTTGTTTTCAAACTCTTTCTGAGCATAAGTAAAAGTATTATCTTCAACGATATTTATATTGCTAGCATCAGTAAAAACATCCTCTTTCTTTCCATGAATGTTGGCTACATTAGCATCAACAGGCTTTCCCTCATCTTTATTAATTACTTTTTCCTCAAGTGTATTCTCTCCAAAAAATAGTTCCACCACGCCTCTGGCATTAAATACCAAAGAAAATCATACCACGCAGCACTCGCTGTTTGCTGAGATGTAAATGATGTTCCCACACACAGGGTACTCAATACTAAAGATGTACAACCTTTAATTTTTTTTATCTAACATAAAAATCCTCCATCCACTACAAAAATTATCAACTTCAGTTATACTAACATGATATTATAAAAATATAAACACAAAATTACAATAAAAAATGATATCAAAGACCAGATAAAACTTCATATAAGATAAAATTTAAATGCAAAATTAAATATTATCTAATCTTTTTCCTCACGCTTATATCCGCACTCTTCATTCTGGCAATAAATTACACTCTTTTTGCCTTTCTTTTTAAATAGAGTTTTATTGCAGTTTGGGCAATTTTCTTTCAAAGGTTCATCCCAAGATATAAAATCACACTTAGGGTAAGCGGAACAGCCATAAAAATACCTTTTTCTTTTAGAAAGTCTTCTAACTAATTCTTTGCCGCACTTTGGGCACTTACCTGGTATATTTTCTTTTATTCTGCCAGTGCCTTTACAGTCAGGGTAGTCAGGGCACGCTAAGAACTTCCCGTACCTTCCAAATTTAACTACCATGTTTTTTCCACAGTTAGGGCAAGGAGTATCGCTAACTTCATTGGTTTCAGGCTTTATTACGCCGTCTTCAATTATCATTCTTTTAATGTTTTTACAGTCAGGGTAACCAGAGCAACCCAAAAATTTACCGTACCTATTGGACTTAACAACCATAGGTTTTCCGCACTTTTCACATTTAATGTCTGTTTTGTCTGACTCCAAAGAAATCTTAACACCCTTAGTATCTTCTGTAGCTTTTTTTAAAGTAACTTTAAAGTCATCGTAAAAATTCTTTAAAAGAGCCGTCCATTCTTCTTTTCCTTCTTCAACTAAGTCTAGATTACTCTCCATCTGTGCTGTGAATTTAACATCCACAATATTTTTAAAGTGTTTTTTCATTAAATCTACGACTACAGTTCCAAGCTCTGTTGGAAATAGATTTTTACCATCTTTTCCAACATATTCTCTTGCTAAAATAGTAGATATAGTAGCTGCATAAGTAGATGGCCTACCTATACCGTTTTCTTCCAAAGCTTTAATTAAAGAGGCTTCTGTGTACCTGGCAGGAGGCTCAGTAAAATGCTGAGCAGGCAAGAGCTCTTTTAGATTTAAGATATCGCCATTTTTTAAATCAAACAATACTTCATTTTTTATTTTTTCTTCTTTTACTTCAGGGCTTAAAATGGTAAACCCCTTAAAACTGACGGTGTATCCACTAGCTTTAAAAATATAATCTTTTGCTTCTATGCTGGCACTTACTGTATCGTGAATGCAATCGGCCATCTGACTTTTTAAAAATCTTTGCCAAATTAATTTATAAAGTCTATATTGCTCGGGCTTTAAAGAGGATTTTATAGTTTCTGGGTCAAAATTAATGTTAGTCGGTCTTATAGCTTCGTGACCATCCTGAGCGCCTGCTTTAGATTTATAGTACCTTGGTTTTTCGGGTAAATAGTCCTTTCCAAAAGTGGTACCGACGTAATCCCTTGCTGAATTTATTGCATCATCAGAAATTCTTAATGAGTCGGTTCTCATGTAAGTTATTAAGCCTGTAAGACCTACATCTTTAATTTCAATACCTTCATACAAACTTTGCGCTATTTGCATTGTCCTTTTTGAGGTAAAACCTAAATTCTTAGAGGCCTCCTGCTGCATAGTTGAAGTTGTAAACGGAGGACTCGGTGATTTTTTTCTTTTGCTTTTTCTAGTACTTTTAATTTTATAAACAGCATCATTTAAGTCAGAAATTATACCATCTACAGTTTCTTTATTCTCTAGGGGCATTTTTTTATTATCTTTTCCGTAAAAAGAGGCTTCTAAAATTTTCTTTTTAGGAAAGTTAAATAAAGCATCTAAAGTCCAATACTCCTGTGGAACAAAATCTTTTATTTCTTTTTCTCTATCTACGATTATCCTAACCGCTACACTTTGTACCCTACCAGCAGAGAGTCCTCCTCTAATTTTTCTTGAAACAAAAGGACTAAGCTTGTAACCAACTAACCTATCTAAGATCCTTCTTGCTTGCTGAGCATTAACAAGGTCCATGTCTATTTTTCTTGGGTGTTTCATCCCATTTGTAACGCCGTTTTTTGTTATTTCGTTAAAGGTTACCCTATTTTTTTTGTTACTATCAAGACCTAAAATATAAGCCAAATGCCAGGATATAGCCTCTCCTTCTCTATCAGGGTCTGTAGCTAGGTAGACTTTTTCACTATTTTCACTGTTTTTTTTAAGTTCCTCTATTACTTTTTCTTTTCCCTCTATTATTTCATATTTGGGTTCAAAATTTTTCCTAGTGTTTACACTAAGCCCCTTTGCAGGTAAATCCCTAACGTGACCCACAGAAGCTAAAATTTTATAATCTTTTCCTAAATACTTTTTTATTGTCTTCGCTTTTGCCGGTGACTCCACTATTACTAATTTAGACATACCCTTAAAATTTTCTCCTTTCTTGAACGGCATATTGTATTTCTTCAATGGTGTAATTCTAAGTTTTAAAATAAATTTATTGCTCTACCTACAGTTATTCCTAGTGCCAACTCTAACAATTTATTAAACTATTATAGTTTTTATTTCAAGTGGTTTTTAAGGCTTTTTAATAAACACGCATTAAACCAAAATTCACACGGCTAATACAGTCCTTTTGCATTAAAACAATTTTGTGGTTTTAGCAGTTTTAATTTAAAGTATTCATTAAATAAAAATTAGCTAACAAAAAATTTATTGTTTTACTAAAAATAAAGTAATTTTTATAAAAGTATTGCATTTTAAAAATAAATGGTTTAAAATGAGGAAAAGATTAGTTTTTATTTTAGGGGGTTTATTTATGGGGAAAAATGTATTTATGGAGAAAGATAAAGGCAAAAAGCGCGGTAAAAGTAGCACTCTACTAACGGGAAGCAGCTTAGTGCTTATGCAAATGATGGCTAGTGGTTTGCCTTCTCAGAATGTTAGTGCAGATTTTTGGGAATATTTGAAATATTTGAAATATTTGAATCCTTTTAATTGGAATTGGGCTTGGTTTGCGACTTTATTTGCTTCTTGTTATGGTAGCTCTGCACGGAGTGAGAGGGGTTTAAACTGTGCTGATAACTCTCAAAAAAATGAAGGAAAGATGAATAAGTATATTGAAGAGGCACGTAAAGAATTAGAGAAATTTTATTCTGAAACTATTTGTGTTAATGAAAATTCATTTAATTTTAGTAAAAAAACACAAATATCTAATGGAACTGGGTGTATTCCCATGCCTTTTTGGGCGGATATAAATCTTGACCAAGAAGAAAATGTTTACTATTTTTCAAGCAATCTTAGCCGGGAAGAGTATGAGTTTAAAAAAGGCGAAGATTTTATTAAATTTGTAAAAAAACACACAAAAAATATGGAAAAGGTAGAAAAGATTATTGAGCAGATGAAACGTATCTCAAAAACTGGAAGGTACTCGCTAAAACAGGGTGATTTTGAAGTAAGTTTAACACTTTGTAACAAAGTACCAGATTTTTACTATGAGGAAAATAAAACACTTGAGAAGATGGAGCTTAACTTAGAAGATATGAGCATCACTTTATATCAAAAGGGGTCTACCTCGGACGGTGAAAAATGCTCTTTGGAAAGTTTACGTGAAAAAGTTAATTTTTTATTGAATAGTATTGAAGATTACAACAAAAAATGCATAGAAACGGCAAAGAACTGCGTTGATAAAGTCTTCGGCGAAGCTAATTGGAAACAAAATAAGGAAGAAAAAAAGTGGGAAAGAAGTATTGAAATAGAAGGTATTAATTTGCCGGTAAGTGTTGAAACTAGCTCTTATTATGGAAGTGAATTGTGCGTCCTTGGAAAAAGACTACTTGGTTTTTCATGTAATTCGGAAGATTCGAAAGCTTCTTATATAAAAGAAATCAAGGAGTTTAAGGATTTTTTTGAAAAATATACTAAAAAGTTTATGTCTTTTGGAAGCAAGAACAACTTCAAGCCAAGCTTTGATGTAGGAAGAGGAAGGCTGGTTCTTGTGTCAAGTAAACCTGATTATGGTGTTAAAGTTTCGGGCGATATGTTAGGCGGCGGAGAGGATAAGCTTATAAGTAAGATTGAGTTTGACGTTCTGGAAAGAAAAATTTATTTTTGGACTAATGGAAAAATTGATGGTAAATTCGACTTTATGAGTCTGTACAGGCGTTTTGGGCAGAAATATTTGGACTCGGAGGAAGAACGTTCATCTGAGGAAAAGTTTGACGAATTTCTTGACTTTTTGAATTCTAAAGAGTTGGAAGAATTTAAACCGCAGAAGGAAGTAGAAGATGGTTATTCTTCTGGAGAAGAAATTAATGAATAGGAGCGCCGTCTCTTTCTTCAAGTTTTCTTATACTTTCCACCGGGTAGACTTTTTACCAAATCTAAAATTTCAAGCTCCGTTAGGCTGCTAAAAACTTGGGGTAATTTCATTTTTGTTTTTAGCATTATGGATTCAGCGTTTAGTGGGGAATCTGTTAAGCTTTCGTAAACTTTCAAAGCTTCCTTGGATGCATTTTCTATTTTTTTTACGCTCAAAGAGGGCCCGGTTTTTATGCCAACCTTTTTTCGAGAGCACAAAGGTTCTGGAGTAGTGTCACTTAAGCTTTCTCCTAAATATAAATTAGTTTTTTTAAAAATCTCGCCATTTTTCTCTCTATTTTTTATTAAATATAAACTGCCATACTCTTCCAAGATATCTTCTACTGAAACAACTAATTTTGCTCCGTTTTTTATTAAATTGTTTGGCCCAATAGATTGCTCTGTGTTTACGTTTCCTGGTACAGCAAAAACGTTTCTGCCTTGTTTTTTTGCTGTATTAGCAGTTATTAGTGCCCCACTCTTTTGGGCAGCCTCCACAACAATTACACCTAAAGATAGCCCCGAAATAATTCTATTTCTTATCGGAAAATTTCTTGGTATAGCAGGAGTATTAGGTGGGTATTCAGAAATTAAAGCTCCATTTTCTTTCGTGGCCTCTCTTAATTTCTCGTTTGAAACTAAATATTTACAGTCAAAGCCGCACCCTAAAACAGATACAACCTTGCCATTAGCTTCTATTGCGCCATTTTGAGCAAAACTATCTATACCTAAAGCGCCTCCACTTACTACTGTTACACTGCATTTGGCTAAGTTATACCCTAAATTAAAAGCAACATTCTTTCCGTACTCCGTAGGTTTTCTTGTGCCAACAATCCCAATAGAAAGTTTTTCATCTATTCCTGGGAGATTTCCACAAACATATAAAACCGCTGGAGGATTATTTATATTTTTTAATCTTTTGGGGTATTGTGAAGAATTATAATAAACCACTTCATAATTTTTTTCTAGGCAAGAAGAAAATATTTTTTCAGCCTTCTCTAAAAAATATTTATTTTTTAGTTTTATTAATTCTTTTTCAGTGAAAAGACTTAACTGCCTCCATGCATCTAAACCGGATTCATAAAAAGCTTTGCTACTTTCAAAAATTTCTGATACTTTTTTTACTTTACTACTACCATAACCTAAAGTTTCTGCCAAAAATATCCAATAAACAGCCTCTATATCTTCATACATGGTCAAAATTTTAGCACATTCAAAGCAAAAAATATGCTCTAAATTCTGGACTGCGCCAAAAGTAATAAGTAAGACTAAATTCGATCTGAAAAATGTTAGAAAATAAGAAAAATTAAAATCACACCAAAACTAGTGTGATCCTAAAAGCTTAAATTTTTGCTACTATTCACTTAGAATTTTTTATCATTTTTTTTATTCCGTCTCTTGTGTTTTTGTCAAGAAGATTTAAAACTTCATCTTTAAGTAAACCTTTGCCAATAGCTTCTACAAACATTTTGTTAGTTTCTTTTGTTTTCCAAGGATTCATATCATAGTAAACCCATTTTAAGAAATTAACTTTTGCGTCATTAAAACTAAAGTATCCCTCTTTGCTCCAGATTTCGCGTATTTTTTCCACCGCCAATTTAAGCCTTTTAGGAAATTCTGGCCTTTGTTTTGGGTCGTGATTTGTGTTGTCTGGATTTTCACGGTAATGATTATATAATTTTTCTCTTATACAAACTATCTTTTTAGCTTTCGGTGTACACATTAAGTTAAATGCATGATCTTCACCATATTGCCTTATAGGCTCGTAAAACCTTATATTATTTTTATTTAAAAACTCCGTTTTATACACTCCAGACCAAACGTATACCTTAAGTTTTTGATAAATAGGCCCATTTATTACTTTATTATAAGGCATATCATCATAAAGTATATCTGCATTTTCAGCTTTGGCTTTTTTGTAACTTATTTCGCAGGCTCTAGGATTCATCGTATCATCGTCGTCGCAAAAACGTATGTATTCACCTTTTGCTACACTTAGACCGGTATTTCTTGCGGCGCAAGCACCTTTATTTTCATTGTGATTAATAACTATAATACGTTTATCTTTTTTGGCATAATTTTCAAGTATTTTGTCGCATTTGTCGGGAGATTTATCATTCACACAAATGATTTCTATGTCTTTTAAAGTTTGGTTTAAAACACTGTCTAAACATTTAGGTAAATATTTTTCCGCTTTATAAACGGGTATAATTACAGAAACTTTAATTTTACTTTCACTATTAAGGGATCCCTTTGCATTTGCATCAGCGGATATTTTATTTTTATTAAAAAAGAGAAGACTTCCAATTATAAAAAACAGAGTAAACAATACAGTAAATACGCCAAACAAAATTTTTTTACTTTTTGCCACTAAAGATGCCTCCTTCAAAATTTTAAAAAAAAAATTAACGCCCAAAAGCTACAAATTATACTTTCTTAATTATAAATAAGTAATGAAAAATCACCTCTTCCTGATAATTTTTTATAGTCTTATTGTAACATTTAATTTATTAAAATCAACATAATTTATTTTTAAATAATACAAATTTAGTATGATTTTAATAAAACAATTTGTTATTCCTGTAATATAAATCAGGTATAAAAGATTTTTGTTTGAGAAATTAATTTAAAATTTTATATACCGCTAAAAATAAACAGATCTTTAGCCTAATTGTACCTTAATCTTCCAGTAACTAATTTTTTCAAATTTTTTGTTTTAAGCTCAAATTTTGTAAATCTTACTTTTGAGCGTTGTATATATCTTTAGCACTATCAAATTTTAAATAAAATTTTAGTCAAAAAGTGCTTTTTTAGTCATTTCCCATAAAATTATACCTGCAGCCATGGAGGCATTTAAAGAATTAGCGCCATCGGCCATTGGAATTTTAACTTTAAAATTACTAGCATTTATCACTTTTTCTGTTAAACCATTACCCTCGTTTCCTATTAACACTGCACACTTTTTTGGAAAACTTATTTTATTTAAAAATAAAGCACCTTCACCTAAAGTGGATGCAAATACAGGTATTTTAAATTTATTTTTTATTTCTAGAATAGTTTTTTCTAAGTCGCTTGAAAAATGAAAGTTTAACCTAAAAATCGATCCCATACTTCCTCTTAAAACTTTTTGGTTGTATAAATCACAGCAATTTTCACTTAGAACTATACCTTTTACGCCCAAACATTCAGATGTCCTTAAAATAGTACCTAAATTTTTAGGGTCCTGAATATTTTCAAGAATTAAAATTTTTTCATTATTTTCACATATTTCATCTATTGTTTTTATATTATTTTTCGGTTTGTCACATATGCACAAAATTCCTTGAGGCTCTAGTGTATCGCAAAGTTTTTTTAAAAGATTTTCTGGAACCAAATAAGATTTACTGGAAATTTCTGTTAGCTTATTTAACAAATCTTTATTTTTAAGAGAAAATTTTTCTGTGAAAAATAAACTCTGTATTTTTAAATTACAATTTAAAATTTCTTGGCAAAGCCTGGCACCTTCTACGGTAAATTTTTCTAGGTCAGTTTCATATTTTTTTAGCTTAGTTATTTTAAGAGCATTCTTAAAGACTTTATTTTCTTTACTTGTAATTTTTAAAATATTCATAAACTTTCCTACCAAAAATAATATAAAAAATTAAAGTTAATTTTTTTATTAATTACAATTTTTCAAAAAAGTTCTTCCATTTTACAACATTTTGTGGTATAATACTCTCCGTTTCTGCGCTATATATAAATTTAGATATGTTATAAAAACATATTTTGACGCAAGGAAGGGAGAGTGAATTTTTTATTTTTGCGGTAAGTTAGTTTTTGTTGTTTCATTATTCATTTTAAAGGAGGATTTTTGTATGGGTGAAACTCAAACCAAAGGTTTTGGCAAGTTGCAGTCTTTTCTTTTCCCTATACATAAGTATGAGCTTAAAAAGTTTTTACCAATGAGCTTTCTTATGTTCTTTATATTATTTATATATACATTAGTCAGAGACTTAAAAGATATTTTTGTTCAGTACCACACAAATTTGTGGGCAGGTGCTCCGAAGGACGCCTCAGCACAACTTATAAGTGCTTTAAAAGTTTGGTATGTTATGCCGGTGGCGTTTTTAACAGTTATGATTTTTACAAAACTAGTTAATAAATTTGGCTCCAACAAAACATTTTATATTATAGTTGCAGCATTTATGGTGTTTTACGGGATATTTGGATTTTTATTGTACCCGAACCTTAAAGCATTGGAAATGCCTGCAGATAATATTACAGGGATGCTTAAAGGCGCTCCGGCTTTCTTTCACACTTTTTTAGTTTGCGCAGCTAACTGGCCTGTATCTATTTTTTATGTTTTTTCTGAAATTTGGGGAACGTTGGCAGTTTCTTCGTTGTTTTGGCAGTTTGCCAACGCTACAACAATGAAAGACGAAATTAAGAGATTCTTCGGTTTGTTTTCTTTGGTAGGTAATATTGGCGTTGTTATAGCGGGCCTTACAATAAAGAACCTTTTGAAAGATGCTTCGGTTAATAATGTTAGATTTTTGATGGTAGCGGTTGTTGTTATAGGTGCTATAATTCTTTCAATTTATAAATATATTAATGAAAAAGTTCTAACAGATAAGCGTTTTTATGATCCTTCTCAGGTTAAGGAAAAGAAGAAAAAAGGCAAAGTTGGAATAATGGAAGGTATTAGGTTCCTGTTTACCAATAAGTACTTGCTTTTAATTTGTGCTTTAGTTGTGGGTTACGGTATAGCGGTCAACTTTTCAGAAGTTACAATGAAAGCGCAAATGAAACTAGCTTTCCCGGACGGTAAACAGTACTCAGACATGCAGGGTAATATTTCAGTGTTTACAGGAATTTTCACTATTTTTGTTACCTTGTTTGGCGCAAACATTCTTCGCAGATGTAAGTGGAGAACTACTGCTCTTGCTACGCCTGTAATCTTTATAATTTTCGGTTCAATATTTTTTGGTCTTACCCTTTACAATAAATACGTTACAGGTGCAACTATTTTTGGTAGCTCTGCGCTCATGTGGGCTGTATGGTTTGGGATTATACAAAACGCCTTGGTTAAGAGTGTAAAATACTCGTTGTTTGATACAACCAAAAATATGGCTTATCTTCCCTTGGATGCCGACACTAAAACTAAAGGTCAAGCTGCGGTTGAGGTTATTGGTGGTAGGGCAGGTAAAGCCGGTGCTGCACTTATTCAACAGATTATGTTCGGTTTTCTGCCAGGAGTTATGAATCACGTAGTTACAATTGTTGGTATATATATTGGAACTGTCCTTGTTTGGATTTCTTCTGTTTGCAGCCTCAGCCCAAAATATGAAAAAGCTAAAAAAGAAAAAGAAGAGGCTTTGGCAGCACAGAATTAGTTTTTTATTAAGTTTAAAAACTTAAATTTTGGCTTCTTGCATTTTTGTGAGAAGCTTTTTATTTTTAGGTAATTTGTTAATTGCTTTGGGGGTAGTTAATTTTTTTAAAATTTGTTTTTATAGATAAATATAGTTTTAATGGTAATAAAAAAATCTATAAATTAAAATAGTAAGTCCTTTTTTCGTCAATACCAGCATTATAAACATTGGCATCTGAGTACCAGCACCCATTAAAGCCGCAGACACACATAAGCATTCAAAGAATATTGCTAAGTTATTCCTGCGTGGGCTCTTCCTACATTACTTTGCTATTGATACTTTCTTTTGTGATATTTTTTACCCTCCAAAAAAATATCACATTATTGAGCGTATTATAATTTTTTACTTTAGCTATACAAAAATTTAAAAATGTTTTTTTAAAGCAAATTTTAAGCCTTTTTTGAATAATTTAATAAAACATAGTAATATTCAAACTAAAAAATATTTTTAATGCTAAATTTTTATATTTTTTTTATCTGTATTGACACTGAGTTGCTAAAATGTTAAAATACGTATTAAAGTGTAGCAGTATTAGGGGAAGCTCTTCTGTGCGACTTTTTGTTAAGCGTGGTAAATTTTTAAAAATAACTTCAGGTGCAACATTGCTAGCAGTGGCGCCGACACTAGCTTTGCAAGCACAAGGGGAGGTAAATGAAGAGACTATTAAAGCAACAAAGCCAGTAATTGAAAAATTACTAGGTAAAAATCCTTTTCTTAAAATTTTTTGTGGAGTTTCATTAGTTGTTATTTTAGTTTTGTTGTGCAAAACTGTCTCTTTTAGATCCGGAAAAAGTCCCACGATTAAACCTGGGTTACAAAACACGGGTGATGAAAATAGAAATTCTAATCTTAGTAATTTCGGCAAAAAAGATAAGAAAAGGGATTTTTCTGTAAAGGAAAATGAAATAAAAAATGAAGTAAATGCTGTGCAGAAAAATGATAATAAATCAGCTCACAAAATTGATTTTGCTACTGGTAGTATAGCCTCTGGAAATAAAGTCCTTGATAATGCAGCTAAAAATTTAGAAAAAAATAAACCGAAAAAAAGTGAGAAATATAATATTTCTGTAAAAGAAAATAAAAAAATAGGTAGTAAAAAAGTAGAAAATGATATTAATGTAAAAGAAAGTAAAGAAAATAATATACTAAAAAATGAAAAAGTATCTATGCCCGAAAAAAATAAAAAGCCAAGCAACGAACGAATTGTAGAGAAAATCTTTGAACCGTTAAATAGAGAAAATTATTGTTCTAATCAATATGATGATGAAACAGAGCTTATTCTGAATAATGTCAATAAAATCTTTTTTATTCTTAACTTTAAAAATGAAATTAGAAGTTACAACACGAAGTTAAAAGTACTTGAAGATAAAAAAGCTCAATTGGGAAAAGAATTTAAAGAAAGCAATGGCTGCGACGGCAAAACATTTTTTAATAATATCAAAAAAACAATTAAGGAAAAAATGAGTTCAAAAGATGTTAAAGAAGCACAAAGAATTGCTATTAGAATTGCAAAGGGTGAAGTTAAAAACATAGAAAATATGAATGAGGAAGACTTTAAAAAGTTGAAGGAAAAGATTAATAAATACGTGTCTCATGTTAAAGAAAAGAAAAAGTTGAAAGAGGAGATTGGGGATCTAGAAAAAAAATTTTCAACTTTAGTAAAAGAAAGCAAAATTGAAGATATAGTAAAAGCCCGAGAACTTTTCTTTAAATTAAAAAAAGATTATACCGATTTAGTAAGGCGAAAGTCTGAGGAGAAAGTTCGGCATAGTACAGGGGTACCTTATATAATTTATGTTCCTGAATTTTTAGAATTAGATGGAAATGCTTCTGATGATGAGATTGTAAGCAGGTTTAAAAATTGGGTGGGATATGCTTGTAAGTGGGCTGAGGAGATTAAGAAAAAATATGATGAGGATTACCACCTAAGACGTTATTCTGAATTTAAGGAAGATTGTATTGCCACTGTTAATGGTTCTATGGATTTTTATCAATTTTTTTGGGCTGCGCGGAGGTATGACCCAAAGTTTAAGGAAGCACTTAATAAAAAGAAAAAAGAAGTTCTTGCTTCTATGAATGAAAAAGAATCTAACAACAACTTTAATGTGGAAAACCAGATCAATAGTGATTAGATTTTTAATTTTTTATTTCGTATCGTTAACAAAATTTCTAAAAAAAGCAGTCATCCGTTGGAGTCATATTAAAAAGTATGGGGTTTTTTGCTTTCTGGGCAAGAAAAGCATATTGTGAATGCAGCTTGGTATACTGTTGTTTTGATTTTTCTTTGAGACCGGATTGTTGACTGGTTTATTATTAGAGCATCAGGAATAAAAGGATTATTGCACAAAAGCATAAGTAACAGTTCCTGAGTTTTATACAAAATAAACAAAACAAAAGCAAGGTAAAGTGAGAATTTTGCCTTTTATTTGTATATTCGAGTGATACGTTCGAGTAAACTCTATTTTTGGGAACCTTAATGCAAAAAAATGTTGACATTATTTTTTTAAAGTTATAATATATGGGTGTGATCTTGGTGATCCTTTGTTTGCTAAACGTGGGGAAGCATAGCTCAGCTGGTTAGAGTACCTGCTTTACACGCAGGGGGTCACAGGTTCGATTCCTGTTGTTTCCACCACTTTTTGGCCCGGTAGTTCAGTTGGTTAGAACGCTAGCCTGTCACGCTAGAGGTCGACGGTTCGAGCCCGTTTCGGGTCGCCAGGTGTCTGCCTTCATAGCTCAGTCGGTAGAGCAGAAGACTGAAAATCTTTGTGTCGGTGGTTCAATTCCGCCTGAAGGCACCACTGGTTTTTCTTTGCGGGTATAGCTCATCTGGTAGAGCGCCACCTTGCCAAGGTGGAGGTAGCGGGTTCGAGCCCCGTTACCCGCTCCATTTGGTCTTTTTGTTTAGGCGCTATAGCCAAGTGGTAAGGCATTAGTCTGCAAAACTTTGATCCCCGGTTCAAATCCGGGTGGCGCCTCCAGGGTTGTTTGTGTTTGTTGTGTTGAAAATACCGGTTTGTTGTTTGATTAGATTTTTTTAAAGTAACATCCTACGTACGCTTTTTGGTTTGGGGCGTAGTAGGCATTTTTGTTGTTGCCTTAGTTTTGTGTTTAGACTGCCTAGTGATTATTTTTATATAAAAATTAATTTACAAAGATAAAGTATTTACAAATTGTTATTTTTATTTTATAATTATTGATATAAATTACTGACGAAAGGGATACAGTATGTTCAGTAGAAGAGTTAAATCTAAATTTCTTTTGGGTGCAGTTACCGGTGGTCTTGTTTCTTCTTTTTGTGTTAGTGCAGATATAGGGGGGACGATAGCAAGTGGTAATTCATCAATTTCGCGATTTTTAAATTTTGGAAAGTCAATTTTGTTTTCTAGGTATTTTTATGTTCCTGCCTTTGTTGCTTTGGCTCTTTTAGTTATGTATTTTTATAACAAGAAATCAAGCAACAGTGGCGGTTCGTCTGAATTTGTATTAAAAGAAAGTGAACAAGAGGCACAGGAAAGAAATGATGCTATTAATAAATTTTTCTATGAAAGAAACGTGTTGCCAATACTAAAAAATATCAGAGAAAGCGAGACTAGAGAAAGCGAGACTAAAGAAGAACTTTTAGCGCTTAGAGAAAAGTTTCAACGTCTTGAGCGTTATCAAGGTGTAATAAGCCCAAACGAATATGACGAGATTACTGATCTTCTTTATAGCCCCGAAGAGACAGAGGAAAAAGGGGGTCATAAATATAAAAAAATTATTGCGTCTATAAGAATTTTAATAAAAGAAAATTTTTCAGTTTGGGCAGATATGTGCGCTGGAAACTTTTCTTCAATGGAAGCAAAAGAAAAGACTAAAGAAACTGCACAAAAATTAACTGAAGGTCTTTTAACTCTTATGAAGGAATTGCAGGAAAAAGGCCAGCTACAAGTGAATAATAAAATTGATTGGGATAATAAAAAAATTCCAATTTCTAAAAAGTTAGAATCTATTTTAGAAGTTAAGGCTGATGGACTAAAAAGTTTAGCACAGTGGACTTGGAAAACCTGGTTTATTGATCACGATATAGGTTATTATGAAGAACTCAAGGGTAATAAAAAGTTTGTGTCTGTGCTCAAAAAAAAATACAGAAAAATTAGTGGATGGTTATCATTTTCAAAAGATGAAGTTATTGACCATAATGGTAAAATCAGGGAACTAAATAAAGAAAGAAAATTTTCAGTGAAAGATGAGTATGAGTTTTCTACAGTCAAAAAGCCAAAGCTAAAGCAGAAGCAGAAGAAAGAGAAAAAAGAGGTGATAAAGGATTTAAATTTGGGTAATAGAGGTATTTTTGCTATAATATAATTGTTGTTATAGATGCTCTTGATTTATTTTTGCTTATTTTGCTGTTAGGCGAGTTCTCGTTTTTGCCTTTTAAAGGTTAGATTCTTTTTGTATCGCTGAGGTATTGGCTTGTCTACTCTGAACGTTGTAATAGATTTTTGCCGCACTACGATTTTGCGTTTACCCAGAGGCTACGCAGACTATAGCTAATTTTTTTCTTTCAAATAATAGAATGCTGTAGCCTTACAAGGCTGATATAGTATATAATGTACGAAGGGTTATTTTAAAATTTTGGTTTCTAAAAATTCATGGTGAAGAAAAAGCTTTTTTTAAGTACGTTGAGGGTTTTATTTGGGTATTCAAAATGAAGATTTATAATACTTTAACAAGAAAAAAAGAAGAGTTTAAAGAGCAAAAGAAGGGTGTAGTAAAATTTTATTGCTGTGGTCCCACTGTTTATAACTTGATACATATTGGCAATGCGAGACCGATATGTGTTTGTGATGTAATAAGAAGGTACCTAGAGCACGAAGGTTTTGAGGTTATTTATGTACAAAATTTTACAGATATTGACGATAAAATTATTAAAAAGGCGAATGAAGAAAAAACTGATTATCTGACTATCTCTAGACGTTATATAGAAGAGTATAAAAAAGATGCAGAAGGCCTTAATATAAAAAGTGCAACTATTAATCCTTTAGCCACAGAAAATATAGACTATATGCTTAAAATAATCTCTTCTTTAATAAACAATAGTTATGCGTATAAATCTGAGAGTTCGGGTGATGTGTACTTCGATGTTTCAAAGTTTAAAGATTATGGAAAACTTTCCGGGCAGTCTTTAGAAAATCTTGAATCAGGAGCCAGAATAGACGTAGATGAATATAAAAAAAGTCCTCTGGATTTTGTTTTATGGAAAAAAGCCAAAGAAGGAGAGCCTTTTTGGGATTCACCGTTTGGTAAGGGCAGACCAGGTTGGCACATAGAGTGCTCTGCAATGGTTTATAGGTACTTAGGTGAAACTATAGACATCCACTTTGGTGGGCAGGATTTGATTTTTCCACACCATGAAAATGAAATAGCACAGAGCGAGAGCTTTACAGGCAAAAAACTTTCAAATTACTGGATGCACAATGGATATATTAACGTTAATAACCAAAAAATGTCTAAATCCTTAAATAATTTTTTTACAGTAAGAGACGTTGCGAAAGAGTACGGTTACGAAGTAGTTAGATATTTTTTGCTCTCTAGCCATTATAGAAGCCCTTTAAATTACAGCGAAGAGACTCTACTGCAGTGTAAAAATTCTTTAGAAAGGCTTTATTCATGCAGAAACAATCTAGACTTTTTGGCTGAAAACTCTTCGAATGAAGAGAACAGAGAACATCAGGCACTTCTCGAGAAATTGGAAACTTACAAAAAAGATTTTCTTTGCGCTTTGGAAGATGACTTTAATACCGCAGATGCAATTGCGGCTCTTTTTAACTTAACTAAAAAAATAAACACTATAGTTTCAGAGGGGAAAGAGTTGTCTAAGGCCTTTTTGCAAAATGCCATGAAAATTTTTGATGAGCTTTGTGAAATTTTGGGATTTTGTTTTGCAAAAAATAAGGAAAAGCTAGATGATGATGTGAAAAAATTAATTATAGAAAGAGAGGAAGCCAGAAAAAACAAAGACTGGAAATTATCCGACTCTTTAAGAGAAAAAATAGAAAGAATGGGTGTAAAGCTGGAAGACACAAAAAATGGCGTGAAGTGGTCCAAAGTTTAGAAAATTCTGCTTACATAATTTTCGATGTTTGTATTACTTGCCGTTGTCAAACCTTAATAAACATTCAGCTGTACCACGTAAGCATTATTTAATGCCGAATATGTTTAAGTGGAAGATAATTTTGTTTTATAAAAAAATTTTTGCCAAAAAGCCTAAAGTACTCAACATGCAAGAGGTACTCAATCTTGTAATTTCTTTAAGCTAATAGCCAAGAGCACTGCCTCGGGCAATACCATATTTCACAGATAGCTCGTGCAAAAATTCTCTAGCTTCCAATGACAAACAATCGAATGCGTTTTCAAATTTATTAAAAGCATTAACCATTAACCCAGCTTTATCACTACTCATTATATCACCTAGGCCATCTCCGCAATTACCAGCAGCAGTAAACATCAACTTGAACGCATTGACAAAACTTTTTTCTGTCTCAGCTTTGTTTTTTTCATTAAAATCTTTCCCCAGACTAATACAAGCTTCTGTTAGTCTGTTAAAACGCGTACTAAACTCATTAATAAACCATGTTTTTCCTTCTTCTGGGACCTTTCCTTCACCATAGCACCAGTCCGGAAATTCCCTAAGAGCTGAGCAAAAATTACTTACTGAGCAAACCGAGGAGAACAAAGAAACAGCTGTAAAACATTTACCTAGAAACTTATTCACAACAAAACCTCCTACACAACTAAAAATGTTTTTTACTTAACAGGCCATTAATAAAATTAGCGGCCTTTTCCTGATCTCTAGTTTTAATAAAGTCACCAGTTTTAAAGACCGAAACATAAGCGATCTTTCCGTTCAACCACCACAGATCTTTAATTCTGCAGTCAAAAATCTCATCAAGCTCCGGCGACACTTTTCCAGGATAGTAATTGTAGTTATAAACTAGAGTAACTTTCTTTCCCTTTGCTAAAAGATCCAAAACAGTCTCCCAATACATCCCTGCACAATTCTCACTTAAATGGATTTCTACATAATTTTTAAATTTACTATATAATTCATCTAAAGAAGTTTCAACTTTCCTTTTATTTTCTTCGCTAAAATTACTGCCGAGAGCAATAAAGTCATCTAAACATCTAAGAATTGTTCTATCTATATCTTTCTCTTCCTCAACTAATTTAAGGTAACGATCCCAATCACTCTCTTCAGCCTTACTCATAAACTGAGGCGCAGTTAAGCTAACTACGGAAACACCTGCAAAACACTTGCCTAGAAACTTATTCATATCAAACCCCCCAATTAAGCATTTTTAACCTAACAGACCATTAATAAAATCCGCAGCCTTTTCCTGATCTCTAGTTTTAATAAAATTCATGTAAACAAATTTAGAGGCAGCATTACGAAAACCTTTTCCGTTTAACCACCATAATTCTTTAAACCTACGGTCAAATTCTTTATCATCTGTCCAGTCGGTAGGAAAACGATCATTAGCATGACTATAATTTCCGCTCTTAAGGACTTTCAATAAACCTTTCCACAAGCCTTCACGGTACTCTTCTTTAATGTACTTTTCTGTATAATTTTTAAACACATCGCGTAATTCCTCAAATGATGCCCGAACCTTCTCTTTATTTCCTTCATTAAAATCATTTCCAAGTACAACAAAATCATCCAAACATTTCAGAATTGCTTCATCTACATTCATTTCAAACGCACGTATACCACAAATATAGCATGAATTGCATACAAGCTGAGGAGTAGCCCAGCCAACTACGGAAACACCTGCAAAACCCTTAGCTAAAAATCTATTCATAAACAAACCTCCAAAAATTAAATAAAAAATTAAATCACTTTACCATTATACATACAAACCGGTAAATAATCAATAAATAAAATCTATTTTGATTATTTAACTAAATTACTTTAAAGTTAGGGTTAGTACAACTTTTTTTAACGTTATAATTTTAGGAAAACTGTCTATGTTGGCTCCTGTTTTAAAGAAGAAAAAAAAAGTATTAGTTTTAATGAGCGGAGGCGTTGACTCTTCCACCGCAGCTTTTATTTTAAAAAGCAGAGGATTTGATGTTACTGGCGCGACTATGGTCCTTTTTGGGAACAATAACAATTTAGGTGAAGACTCTAATGCAAAAGATGCAAAAATGGTAGCTGATTTTTTGGGGGTAAGGCATGTAACTTTGGACCTGAGAACAAAATTTAAAAGTAAGGTTATAGATTATTTTTCTCAGGAATATATAAGTGGAAGGACTCCTAACCCTTGTGTAATGTGCAATAAACACATAAAATTTGGAGAAATGCTAGGCTTTGCAAAGAGAAATGGTTTTGACTTTTTAGCTTCGGGTCATTATGCGAAGATTTTTTTTGATGAAAATTTAAAAGAGTGGTTAATAAAGAAAGCTCCAACTAATAAGGACCAAAGCTACGTTCTTTACAATTTAAAACAAGAAGATCTTAAATATATTCTGCTGCCGCTTCACAATTTTGAAAAGAGCGATGTAAGAAAAATTGCAAAAGAGCAAGGCCTACCAGTCGCTGAAAAGCCAGAAAGCCAGGAGATATGTTTCATTAAAGGGTGTAATTATTCAGAATTTATAAAAAACAAGTACAATTTTGAGCAAAAAAATGGTTATTTTGTGGATTCTAAAGGCAATATATTAGGCAAACACGCGGGCATAATAAATTACACTATAGGGCAAAGGAGAGGCTTAGGCGTAAGTTTTGGAAGACCCGTTTTTGTACTGGATATTAATAGCGAAAAAAACACGGTAACTTTAGGCGAAGAAAAAGAGCTTTTTAGCAGAGGTTTATTTGCGAAATATGTTAATATTATTTCAAAAAAATTATTACCCATAGGCGAAGAAAAATATGCCTATGTAAAGATACGTTACAAAGCTAAAGAAACCCTGGCTAAAATTTTTGTTTTTGAAGATGAAAAAAATCTTAAAGCTAAAATAACTTTTAAAGAAAGTCTAAAATCTGTAACAAAAGGGCAATCCGTTGTTTTTTATAAAGACGATATTTTATTAGGTGGCGGAATTATAGAGTCTAGGTTTTAGCCATTGTTTTTAAGAAAAATAAACTTGGAAGTTGCACAAGAATCAGCTTGACTAGTCTTCTTGCTTTTTGATTAGTTTTTTAATATTTTCTTACTTAAGGTAATCTTTAGCTTGGACTGAAAAATTATTAAATTGAATAAAAGAATATTTTTGTAAAAATCTCTTGTTTTTAAAAAATAAATATGCTAAAATATAAAGAGAAAATTTTAAAAATTCTAGGTTAATGGTGTACTATGAAAATTAGGGGAACAAAGTGTTTATTAGCAAGCGCCGGTGTGTTTGCTACTTTTGCGAGCTCAGTTAGTGGAGTAAAAACGCAAGTTAATCCGATCACCTATTATCTGGTTCGTTATTTAATTTTACTTAAAGATTATATTTGTCGCTGTATATGGAGCGATTTCTACAAAAAGAAAGCAGAGAATACCCAGAAAATTGAAGATTTTTCTAAAGAATGTGGTTTTTCTATAGACCCCGTAGACAGGAATAGTCAAGACGTGAAAGTAATAACTTGGCCGAATAATTTTTCACCTAAAGCTGCACTGAATAATGAAAAAAATCAAGTTAACAGCGAGTGTACTATTAGCAAATTAGAATATAATGTTTCCACCAGAGAACTTTTTGTATATTCTCCTAATTATGAAAGTGGTAAAGTTCCAATTAAGTTAGAAGAAGAAGAAGTTGAGGCTTTGCTTAACAATATAAAAAGACAAAAAAGAAATTTTGATTTAAATATTATTAATAGCGTTAAAGATCAAATTTCAAATAAATATAAGAATATTGAATGGAAATATGATGGTGAAAACATAGAGTATAAAGGCACTTTTGAAGTTAAGGGTACGAAATTTACCATAAGTTTACAATCAAGGAGACATGATGGCGAGTGGAGGAATGGCAAAAGGGACGAAAAGTATCAGTGCGAAATTAAAATATTGGATGGAATTTTTTTATACTGTGATGCTTTTAATGAAGAAGAAGAGAAAAAATTTACTAATTTAATAAGTAACCTTGAGTTTTGTATACCAGAAATTAAAAAACTTCAAGAGACAGGTGTTTTTGAAGATGGGGAATTTCCCATTGGTGATTATGATTTGGTACCAAGAAAACCTATTTATATAAAGTATAGTGATGGAGACGTCGTTCAATATTATTCCATAGAATTTCGTTTTGGTCGGGAAGTTACTTTACGTAGCGGAGGTGGCGGTGATAATGTACATAATTTTGAAATAAACGAAGAAAGTGAACGTAGAGAATTCAGTAAGTTGGTTGAACTTTTGGTCAATAGAAAGGACGAGGAAAAGATTATTATATCTTATGATGAATTTGCCTCTGCCCCTCTTCCTGATCCTCTAGAAAAATACACTAGATCTTTTGGTAAACTTTTACCTTGCTCACAGGAAGATTGTAATATTAAGTTTTAAGGAAAGGTCAAAAATTTCTTTCTTACCCCACAAAAGGGTTGCAATATTCAATTTTTAATAAGTGAGAGCCAAATTAACAACAGATTTTTTGTACTACGTTCTTAGCCGGTGCCCCATATATCGCTTGTTTTTCACTTAAATTTATTCTGTTTTAGCAACAGTTACTCCCAAAACTTCTTTAACACCAGAGTCATAAAGCACAAGGGCGCATTCTTTCATGGTGCTTCCAGTTGTTAAAATGTCGTCACAAAACAAGATTTTTTTACCAAGAGTAGCTTCTTTGTTTAAAACGGAAAAAGCACCCTTTACGTTTACTAGTCTTTCTGCTCTGCTTAATGTATGCTGAGTTTTTGTGTATTTCACTTTTGCAACAGTCTCTAAAAAAGGGGCTCCTAGTACTTCGCTGAGTTTTTTAGCCAGCACACTTGCTTGATTAAACCCTCTTTCTTTTTTATGTTTTTTAGACATAGGTACGCAACTTACAAAATCAAAGTCTAATTTTTTATTACTTAATTTAAGTGCGTTTGCCATGCTCTCTGCAAAAAAATCTGCGTAATCTAGCCTGGCTTTAAATTTAAAATCGCACACAGCATCCTTTATTTTACCCTCATAAAAAAATGCCGAAACTACGTCTATATGTCTGCTGTAGTCTAGCTCTAATTCAGTTAATATGCTCCTAAGCGGTAATTCATCTTTGCATCTTTCACACAATATCTCCCCTGTTTTTAGAATATTTTGGCAAAAGGGGCACTTAGCTGGGTAAAACAAAGAGATTATAAACTTTTTTAGTTTTTGTAACCACATTTTTCAAACATGCCTAAAAATTATTTTAATTAACCTAATACCCATTTTTAAAAAAAATAAATTTTAAAAAACCCAGGTACGAATAAATATACTGGACATAAAATTTGGCTGGATTAACCCTATTAAAAGAACAACTCATTGACTAAATTAGATCCAAATTCATGCTTTTAAATAACCTAATTAGTTTTCTTTGATTTTTCTTATCTATTTAAGTACTATATCAAAAAGTGCCTCTGTTAAAAACGCTTTAATAGAAAGAAAAAAGAACTAACCGTAACATATTAAAAACAAAAAACTTATATAAAAACTCATACACATTTCTAGTAGAGCAACAACTTTAAAAGGTGCCCCAGACAGACCTTTGGAAAGTATTTAAAAAAGGTTCAAGAATTAAAATGTGTAAAATTATTTTTTTAGTGCTTGTAGAATTTAATTTAAGTGCTGTTTAAAAAATTTAGTTAGCCAAGAAAAATTAAAATCTTTTATAAAAAAGCAAAAAAACCAAAACTTTTTACTAAAAGCCGGATTTTCTGTCTTCAACAATTATTTTTATAGCCGTTCGGTCTTCATCTTCAATAGTGACGTTCACGAAAGCCGGTTTACAAATTAATTCTGTACCTGTAGGTGCTAGATATCCGCTCGCGATTGCTATCGCCTTTATAGCCTGATTAACTGCGCTTGCTCCAACTGCTTGTAGTTCAACACATTTTTTTTCTCTAATAACTCCTGCTATGGCTCCTGCCACCGAATTTGGTGCTGATTTTGACGAGACTTTTAAAACTTCCACTAATAAATCCTCCATTTTTTACAATATATTAGGCTAACAAAGCTATATTATATGCATTTTTCTCATTTTGCAATATTTTTTGTCGAACAACCTGTAATTTCGTCGTTTTGGCGGATTTTTTTTGTAACTAACATTTAATATCAACAAATATATTTTTTATATCAAATTAAATTTATATAAAAAGCACTATTTATTTTAAGCATAAAACCTCTCTAGCACAAAATTTAAAATATCGAAAACTTTTACAAAGTAGATCAAGCAACTATTAACCGTTTTACAGCCCTTGTAAAACCAGTATTCTCGTCTATGTTAAATATTATGCATCCCATTTGGTGTGGCCCTGGTGCAACAATAAACTTTTCTGGCAAATGGGTAAGTGTCTTTCTTATTACTATCTCTGGTTTAATTCCAAGAACAGAATTAATAGGCCCTGTCATTCCAACGTCTGTAATGTAACCTGTGCCTTTACCTAATACACACTCATCAGATGTTTGAACATGTGTGTGTGTACCAAAAATAGCAGATATTCTTCCATCTAAATAAAATCCCATCGCTCTTTTTTCTGCTGTAGCTTCAGCATGAAAGTCGAGTACTGTGACTTTTGTTTTAGTATTTTGCTTTAAAATTTCGTCCACCGTTTTAAAAGGGCAGTCTAAGCTTTCCATAAAAGTTACGCCTAAAACGTTTATTACTAGAACATCTACTTCCTTGACTTTCACAAAACAATATCCATTCCCGGGAGTAGTGTCTTTAGGGTAATTAGCGGGCCTTAATATGTTTTCATTTTTTGCAAAGACTTCCCTGGACTCACGCCTTCTAAAAGCGTGGTTCCCAGTAGTAATTACATCTACACCGCTTTCAAGAAGATATTTAGCAGTTTCGTGTGTTAGACCATTACCTTCTGCAGAATTCTCACCATTTGCTATTACTAAATCTATGTTGTAATCTTTCTTTAAAGATTTTATTTTTTCCCTTAAAAAGGAGCATCCACCCTCACCGACAATATCTCCTATTGCTAAAATGTTCAAAACTTTTTTGCTCCTTAAAACTTTATTAAAGTTACCTTTTTCTATATTATATTATTAAACTATTAAATTTTTAAAGTTTACTTTTATATTTATTATGTTACAAACATAAAAGTATAATTTTTAAAGGCTAAATTACATTGATTAAAATAGGAAATTTAAAAATACCAGGTAAAATTTTTTTAGCACCAATGGCTGGTATAACAGATAGAGCCTTTAGGGAAATCTGCAAAAATTATGGTGCTGCTTTAGTAGAAACGGAAATGGTAAGTGCTAAGGGAATTTTATATTTAAATAGAAAAACTTTAAGTTTAATGGAAATTTCTAAAGAAGAACGGCCCTGTTCTATACAAATTTTTTCTAGTGAGCCAGAAGATATAAAAAAAGCAGCATACATGGCATTAAAATACAAGCCAGACTTAATAGACATAAATATGGGGTGCCCCGTACCTAAAATAAACAAAAGCGGTTGCGGTGCCGTTTTAATGAAAAAACCTAAGCTATGCTTTGATTTAGTTAAGTCCGCTTTAGAAGGAGTGAATTTTAAAATCCCAGTAACTGTAAAAATAAGAAAAGGAGTTTCCAAAAATAACGTTAATGCCGTAGAAGTTGCTAAATATTGTGAAGACGCTGGAGTTAGTGCCATTGCTGTACATGGAAGAACAAAAGAAGACCTTTACAAAGGAAAAGTAGACTTAGACATTATAAAAAAAGTTAAAGAAGCTTTAAAAATTCCGGTTATAGGAAATGGCGATATAAAAACACCAGAAGACGCCAGACATATGTTGGAGTATACCGGCTGTGACGCTGTTATGATAGGCCGAGGCGCTATTGGCAAACCCTATATTTTTAAAAAAATTAACGATTACTTAGATGGCAAAATTACAAAAGAACTAAGTTTAAGCGAAAAAATTAATATTATGAAAGATCACATAAAAAAATCTTGCCTTTACAAAGGGGAAAGCTCAGGTATTAAGCAGTCTAAAAAGCACATTTATGCGTATTTGAAAGATATGGGTGTACCAGCAGCTTTAAAAAACGAAGTGCAAAGTTTAGTAAATTTTAATGATTTTGAAATTTTTTTAGAAAAAATATATAAAATTACTAACAATATTAAATCTGGTTCTTAGCGCAATAATTTATACCAAAGGAAATGAGATATAGACGATGGAGAACATCTTTTGAGCGATATTTAAATACAAACATTATGCAAAAACTAAAATGTAAAATAGTTTCAATTAACAGATAAAACACAAGTAAATATCTGCAAAATAACAACTGAAGTAATAATCTAAATTAGTCTTTAATATAAAAATCTTCCAAAGGAAGTTTACCTCCAATTAGTTCAGGATCTTCACTATACAAAATAGTTAAAAAGTTTTTCAACATGCTCACCATCTTTTTCCCTGTTATATTTGTTAAGTTACATTTAGCTATGGAATTTTTTAAATTTTCCTCATCTAAATTAAAAAACTCCCTGGCTAGGGAACTAGCTTTAGTAATTTCATTATTGGAAAATTGGCAGCTTTCACTATAATCCAAAATAAAATCTTCAAAGACACTTTTATTTTTTTTATAAAAGCTTTTCCTTACAACTAAGCAATTTGACGGCAATGGATGGTTATTGCTAATTTTTTCCCATTCTCTCTCTAAATTAATTATTCTTAAATCTTTTAAATTTAAAGTTTTAAAAATTTTTGTACAGTCTGGTTCTGTAAGTACTATATTTAAATTTTTTGTATCTCCACTTAATAAATCTTTTTCATCATTCACTATTTTTATGGTCACATTTTCAAGGTTATTCTTTTTTATTAATATACTAGCTACAGGATTTAAATTTAAATCTTTTTTTAATATTACTACTGTTTTATCTTTTAAATCTAATATGTTATGGACAGCTGGATCTCCACATAATAAATATAAATTATTTAAAGCGTTAATAGAGTAAACTAGTGTTTCCCCGTTTGTTTTGTTGTAAAGAATGGCTGCTAAATCTACTGGCAAAAAGGCGATATCGCACTTTCCGTTGGCAATATTAGCTAGGACTTCCATGTTGTCGCTAAAAAAAGAAAACTCGTATTTATTTCTTGTTAGATTTTCATCACTCTTATTTTTAAGGCCAATTACGCTAAGTACAGAAGCGTTTTTTGCTAAAGCTATACTCACAATTTTATTTAAATTTTCTAAATTATTTTTATTTTGGCACGATGAAAAGCAAAAAAAGGCACAAACAAAAAAAATTACAGATACCGTTTTTTTAAACATAGTTTTATTGTTTGTAATTTTGAGTTTATTAACAGTGTTTTTATTTTATTTATTTTTTACAAAATTATATATATATATATATATATATATTGCTACAAACCTAAAAATAATGGTGGTTTATTGTTGATTTTTATAAATTTAGTGGTTATAATTATTTCGTAATTGAATTTAATTTTCGAGGTGAAGGTTCGTATGGGCAAAAATAATTTTTTAAAGCAGTCAGCCGTTGGGGTTACATTAACAAGTATGGGGGTTTCTTTGCTTTCTGGGCAAGAACAGCATATTGTAAGTGCTGCTTGGTACACTGCCATTTTGAATTTCCTTTGGGACTGGACTGTTGGCTGGTTTGTTAAAAGAGAAAACAAGGAAAACAATGTTGAAGAAAGTATTACTGGGAAAAATTTGAGAAGTTTACTTAATGGCGTGAAAAATGGCTCAGGGCAGAAAGACTATATGGAATCTGAAGACCTGAATAAAGTTAAAGAAGAGCAAGAAAATCTGGAGAATAAAGGTAAGTCTAATATAGAAGAGTTGGGTGACGATGCGCATAAAGAGGAGAAATTTGAACCTGAAAATATAAATAATCCAATAAAAGACAAGAGACAATTAATAAGCGATAATTTTTTTAGTGAGAAGAATGAAGTAAAGGTGGGAAAAATCGATACCAATAAAGAAAACAATAACAGTCAAAAGATATCTGGTAATTTGAAGGGTGAGGATAGCAAAATCAAAAAGGGTAATATAAAAATTGAGGAAAATAAGAAGAAGCAAGAAATTAAAGTTAAACAGGAAATTTTAGACAAATATAAAGTTCAGCTAGATGAAAAAAATAAAAGTTTAAGAGAATTGGAACGTGATTATGAAAATAAGATTGCTAACTTTAGGGAAGGCAATAAGTTAATAGAAGTGTTAAAGTATGAGAAGATACCTAAAGGCAAATGTAGAGTTTTGGTGGTTGCGCGGGTGGAGCTAGATTTTAGGTGTAAGTTTCTTTCTAAAAGAGAAGAATTTTTTAAAGATAGTAAAAAAGTAGAAGATTTGAGAAAAAAAGATGGTGGAAAATATGTGAAACATATTGAAAAATTTAAAACGTTTGATATAGATAACGTTAACTGCCATGCCGATGATGATTTTTTAGAATTTTTGAAAAAAAACTCTCCTAATTGCTATAGCTACGCCATAGCGTTCCGAGGGGCGTTAGCTGCCGGTGAAGTGTATAAATATGATTCGGAAGAAGAGATAAGAGAAGAGTTTAAAGAGGAATCGGAAAAAATTGTTAATGAGATTAATTATCTTGAAAATTTAATTAAAGAAGCTGAAGCGGGGAAAGAAGATGAAATAAACTTCAGCAATAGTAATAAAATTTTAGAAAATATACAATAGTTTAAAAAGAGTATTTTGGAACACCTATTCTCGTGTTTTTGTTTTAAGCTGATTGTTTTTTAGGAAGATACCAGGGTGTAGCGTAGGGCAGTTCAAGTAAAAATTCGGGATTGCCCTCTTTTTGCTTGTTGATTTGCAGGAGGTTGCATAAAGGAATAATAAAAAAAAGCTATTATTGTCTATTTATGTTCTTAAATGTAAAATAATGTCTTAAAAAATGCACTTAAAAAGGGATGTTATTTTATTGAGAAGACCGTTTTTTATTTTAGGTACTACTTATTTGGTATCTTTAATTTTTGCAGAATACTTCTCATTTACAGTAATTTTCTACTCTATATTTTTCTTTAGTTTCCTATTTTTAGCATCCATTTTAATAAAAAAATTAAGGTCAGACAAAATAATACCAGTAATTTCAATCACTGCAGTAGTGGCGTTTTCTGTTAATTTATTTAGTTACAAAAATACAGTGGAACCCACAGAAAAATTAAACGGCAAAAAAGCTTTAATAACGGCTACTCTTTGCGAACTGCCTTATAAATCTTTTAATAAATACTATTACACTTTAAAAACAGACTCTATAGAATTAAAAAATAAAGAAGAAAAAGTTCCTCAAAATGTAAAAATAAAGATGTCTGTTTCTAAAGGGCTAGACATAGATGTTTATGATCAAATTAAATGTGAAGTAAGCTTTTACACGAAAGAAGAAGGTGCTTTTTCTTCAAAAAGCTTTTATAGAGCAAAAGGAATAAATGTTTTTGCTTATATGCACGAATACGACCCTTATGAAGAGATAAAAGGTACTAAAAAGCCTATTTACTATTATTTACTTAAATTTAAAAGTTCAATGGTATCCGCTTTAAGGAATACACTGTTAAAAGAAAATGCTAGTTTAGCGCAAGGACTTCTTTTGGGCGACAAACACAGCATATATGAAGATACAAAAAACAACTTTAAGAACATAGGGGTTTCGCACCTTATTTCTGTTTCAGGGCTTCATACCTCTATTATTATGAGTCTTTTGGTAGCTCTTTTCTTTTCTTTAAAGTTTCCTAAAAAATTGGTTTATATTTTTTCTGTTGTTGGGATTTTAATTTTTGCCGGTATTACTGGTTTTACTACTTCTGTTGTACGTTCTAGTATAATGAGTATTATTTATCTTTTGGGCAGAGCTTTTTTTAAAAAATCAGATTCCATTAATTCTTTAGGTTTTGCGACTTTTTTAATATGTTTAACGAACCCTTTTTCAGGAGGCGATATAGGGCTGCTTTTGTCTTTTAGTTCAACTTTGGGAATAATCTTTTTAGAGCCAAAATTAGAAAAAATTTTAAAAGATAAAGTAGAAAATATAAAAAGTGAAAATTTAAAGAAAATAATAAATTATTTGGTGCCATCATTTCTTGTAACCGTTAGTGCTACAGTGTTTACTTTGCCCATAACAATTTTATATTTCAAAGAAGTGTCTTTAATTGGTGTAATTGCTAATATTTTAATTGTTGCTCCATCTACTTTAATATTTACATTTACCTTACTAACAGCTCTTTTTTATGTAATAACTCCTTTAAGGTTTTTATCTATGCTTTGTGGTATCTTTGCTAATTATTTTTTGAGTTACCTTAACTTCGCAGCAAAGATACTTTCAAAAATACCTTTTTCCAGTGTTTCTACAAATAGACGCTATTTAATATTTTGGCTCGCTTCTATAATTTTGCTTTTAGTAATAGTTTTAATTTTTGCTAAAAATGATTACAAAAAATATTTTAAAATGCATTCTTTACTTTCCTTTATCTTACTTTTTTCAGGAATTTTATCTTACAAATTTTTTAATAAAAATTTAGTATCTTTGGCCGTTTTAGATGTAAACGATGGCCTTTCATTAGTTATAACAAAAGACAATCACAGCTGTATAGTTTCTTGTGGTGGAGACGTGACTAAAAGCGAAGAAATAATAAAATTTTTAGACTCTAGGAATACTGAAAATTTAGACTATTTAATATTAGACAGTTTTAAAGACAGTAATTCACTTTATGGAAGAACTATTTTAGAAAAATATAAACCGTATGTTACAGTTTTTCCAAATATAGCAATAGACGATAAAATATCTAAATTTGTTGAAAAGGGCTCTAGTTCTTATTTTTACAATGATTCAGCTTTAATAAAGATCTGGAATAATGTAATAATTGAACCTCACTACAGTAAAGACCTAAGTTACACAGTTTTAAAAATTAACGACGCTAAATTTTTAGTTTGCAGTTACTGTAAAGATCTAGAAAAAGTTCCAGAAGAACACAGAAATTGCGCTATTATTATAGAAGGAGAAACGCTTAAAAATCTTAGCAGCACAAAAGCTAGGTATATTGTAATGTCTAATAGTCTGAATTCATGCCTTAGTGACTATAAATCTATTGCTAAAAAAGGTAAAATCCCTATTGCAACAGCTGGCAGAGGAAGTCTTATTTTTGATTTTATTGGCGGGAATAAAGTTTTTATTAGAAGAGAAGTTTAAATCTAGCTGAAGCGCTAAAACCTGAGGGACGTGTGAAAAATAATTTATGCATCAGGCAGTAAGAATGTTCAAAATATGGGTCAGGAAGGGAGTGAAAATTCAAAAAAATGCTACATTATTGTCTAGAATATATTATGAAAATTATGGCCAACTAATACAATATATTTGGTTTTTGCACTCCTTTTTATAAACTGTACAAAGTACGAATAGATTTTTTAGTCACTATTTAACACTAATTATAAGTTTTATAAGGCATTATTTCGTTAATCTTTAAAGTGTTACCTCCAGTTTCTGGTGAACGGGTTTGGTCTCTTAGTAGGTATTTTTATTCATGCAAGTATTGATTAACGACTTACAAGCGTGTTTATTAATCTTCCTTGGCGCAAAAAAATATTGCCGATCAAAAAAGTGTAGGTAAGATAGGTGATTCATTTTTAAATTCACAAAAAAACGCTATTTAAGTTATTCTAATATTTAGCATTACCTAAAAAGACCCCAAAATTAGCAACACAAATCTCTTAGTAAGCACTAATTTTAAAAAATAAAGCTTAAATTTTTACAATTTAAAGGCCTCTTTAAATATAAAAATACCAACTACCACTATTGGAACAGCAATTTTATATTTAGGGTGTTCTTCGAATATTTCTCTAAGATGATCGTAAAAGTTTTCTCTTTTAGGCGATATTACAATGTTATTCAAATAAATACTAAACTGAGTACTTTTATAACCAGCAACACCACTAGCACTATTTTTTTCGTTTATTTTACAAGGTGTTATTTTATTTGTTTTGAATATTTCATCTCCAATTTCTGGCGAGCGGTTTTTGTCTCTGGAGTAGGTGACGTTATTTACTATATTATTACTTGATACATGAGTGTAATCACTGATCTTTGCATTTTTCGGTGTCATATACTTATTTACATTTTTACTTTCATTGTATTTTCTAAACTTTTCAACATTCTTTTGTGAACCACCTTCAAAAAATGTTTTTGGTGAAGGTAATTTTATATTTATTTTTGTTATACTGTCATGAAGTTTTGAATTATCTTCTTTATCTTCTTCATACTTTTTGACAGTCTTAACAGTGTTGCTTTCAAAACTATTCTTTTTTTTGGCAATGTCACTTGAGGTTTTGTAGTTCGTATCACCCAAGTTAAAAGATGGAACCCCAGAAAACCCAAGGAATTCTTTCATCTCTTCTTTCTGGTTGTCTTCATCCTCAATGTTGTTATTACTTAATTTTTTTCCATTTTGATTTTCTTCGAAAATACCACATAAATCATTATCATTATATTTTTTTAAATCATCCCTCATTTTATTTTCGCTATTATCAATTCTATTTTCTTTCCCCTCTTTTTTTGTTTCATTTGAATCATTTTCTTCTCTACTTTCCGGAATATACTCACCATCATCATCATCGTTTTCTTTCATAGCAAAAGTACCATTTGCACCGAAATTAGTAACCAAAGAAAAAACACAAGCAGAAACCAAAAATTTGTTGTTTTGAAAATGCATAAAATTAAAACCTTTTAGACAGTATTTAATGTATTAACTGTAAATATTGTAATATAAAAAAGTAATATGTAAATAGCTTTCAGAGGATCTTATTTTGTTTTTTGTAGATTTTTGCATTTAAAAAAGATTTTTAAAAATAATATTTAAAATAAAAAAAACTATAAAAGAAGCTAAGTATCGAAAGGACTAGAAGAACGGATCAAGGCGTTTATTTTATCCGAATTTAGTAAAGCTTTAATTGTACCACAAACAATACCAATCATGAAAGCTAACCTCATCGGATCGAGGAAGAAATTGCAACCCTCTGAAATTTCAATTTGCGGTCCGCTATCTGTTGAGGCATCATTTAGATTTTTAATTCTTTTGTAATCCTCTGAAGATATAGAAGCATATTTTATATTATCTAAATTTTTCTTAGCTTCTTCTTCAATTTTTATTTTTTCTTCATTTAAGTCTTTAAGTTTTTTAAAATATTCTTCAGAGGAGATAGACCCGTATTTACCGACATCGAAAATTGGTTCTGTTTTTTCTTCACTTTTTTTAGTGTTTTCGGCTTCGGGTTTGTCTAAATATATATAACCGTTCTCTTTTAAGTCTTTAGTGCTATTATTTTCGTCGCTAGAACCCTCTGTATTTTTAAAAGATTCTTTAGAAAATTCTGACTCATACTCGTCAAAATAAAAACTTGGATTTACCAGGCCTTTACTTTCTTTGGTATTTTCGTTTTCAGGTTTGTCTAAATAAGTGTATTCATGCCTTTCTAAATCATTTTTATTGTAATAATCATCATGATTTGCATCCTGCATATCTTGAAAATATATATCTTCTTCGTCGTATTGGTCTGTATATAGCTCCTCACCATCTTTTATTTCATTTATTTTTTCAGCAAAAGCGGCTGTAACACTTAAATTGGAAACTAAAGCCAAAACACCAGCAGCCCCTATAAATTTATTATTTTTTAAAAACATATAAACCACCCCCCTCACTTTTGTGAACAATATTTAAACTTTATATTAAAATACAATCTAATCTAATAATTATATCAAAAATTATATAAAAAGTAAATAGTTTTTATATAATTTTTAATTAAAATAGATTTTTGTATTTAATGACTGTCTTAAAAAGATTAAAATATAAAAAATTAACTTGGAGGTAACAATAAATGAAAAAAATAGTTTTTAAAGGCTCTGGTGTAGCCTTGGTGACTCCCATGAAAGAAAACGGTGACGTAAATTTTGAAGAGTTAGAAAAATTAATAGATTTTCACTTAAAAAATAAAACAGATGCAATTATAGTCTTTGGAACTACAGGTGAGGGCGCAACTCTTAAAGATGACGAAAAAAAAGAAATAATAAAAGTCACACTAAACAAAGTAAAAGGAAAAATCCCTGTAATTGCTGGAACTGGCAGCAACAGTACTAAAAGGGCTATAGAGCTTTCTAAAATGGCACAAAATTTAGGGTGCAGTGCAGTATTAGTGGTAACACCTTTTTACAACAAAACTTCGCAAGAAGGACTTTACAATCATTACAAAATAATTTCCGAGTCTTTAGATTTACCAATAATTCTTTATAATGTACCATCTAGAACTGGTATGACTATAAGCCCAGAAACCTATTTAAAGCTTTCCAAAATAGAAAATATAGTAGCTACAAAAGAGGCAAGCGGAGATATTTCACATATTGCTAAAGTGATATCTTTGTGCGGAGACGAGCTTATGGTTTACTCCGGCAATGATGACCAAACACTGCCAGTTTTGGCTTTAGGCGGAATAGGGGTAATATCTGTTTTCTCTAATATTTTTCCAAAAGAAATGCATGACATTACTAGTTTATTTCTTGAAAACAAATTGGATGCTTCTAAAGAGTTATTTTTCAAATATTTAAATATTATGAACATGCTTTTTTGCGATGTAAACCCTATTCCTGTAAAAGAGGCATTAAATATGTTGGGTTTTAATTGTGGCAAATGCAGATTGCCCCTGTTCGACTTAAATAATGAAAACAAGGAAAAATTGAAGCTTTTGCTAAAGAATTATAAGCTAAAAAAATAGGCGCAACCCCTAAATCTAATACAAACATCACGGATAGATAATCGAATTCTTTTAAAACTGTAAGTTTAGGGTTTACCAGTAGAAAATATCTTAGCTATTTAGTTTTAGTGCTTCTAAAACAGGAACTGTTATTGGCAGTTTAAGTGACTTAGCCGCTAAAGTTAGATTTTTGTAAAAGCTAATAAATTGTACTTCATAAAAGTATAATCACTGTTACAGTTAGTACTAAAACCTAGTAGGTTAATTAAAAATTACTGTATAATTTAAATAAAATATAAATCTTAAAACGATCAAAAAATGTCAATTTCACACACATTGTATGGTTTATTGGGGATTGCACTAAATTTATTTTTATTTACGCAAACAATTTTAATGCAACGTGTATAGCTCTAGCGTAATCTCTACTAGTGTAACATTAGTACGTTTATTTTTCCTAAATACTTAAAATTTTTTAATAAAATATTCTCTTCACTCATACTGTTAAAAAGAAAGAGGATTTTTATGAGTGTAGAAGAAAGCAAAAAAAATTTAAACAGTTTACCTCACAATCTAGTTTTGAAAAATAGATCTATGTTGCAAATTAGTGGTGTGAAAGATATTGAAAACTTTAATGACCAAACAATAACAGTTTATACGTCAGAAGAAGGTCTTGCTGTAACCGGGGAAAATTTACATATAAAAAAATTAAACTTAGAGCAAGGCGAACTGTGTATAACAGGAAGAATATTGGGACTAAATTACACTAACGGAGAAAAACACCAAAAAGCTAATAAAAGCTTTTTTTCTAAAATATTCAAATAAAGTCCTGAAAAATTCTTTTACATATGAGCAATTTAAACTATTAGCTTAGAAAAGTTATGAAATATTAAAATATATTTTTGCGGAAGATTAGATGGAAATTACAATAAACACTCAAGTTTTTAATTTTTTTGTTTCCTTTATTTTAGGAATTTTATTCTCTATATTATTTGACTTAGCAAAAATATTTAACGTTATTTTTGAAAAAATTAGTATCAATACTAGAGATTTTTCATATTTTTTAATATATGGTATATTTTCTTTTTTACTTACTTTGGCTATAAACAATGGAGATTTTTCTTTTTACATTATTTTTTCTGAGTTTTTAGGGTGGTTTCTTTGGCACCAAATATTTGGAAATAAAATAGTTAAAAGTTTAGAAAAAAAAGTAAAAGAATTAAAGGGACGCTTATTATATTTTTTAGAAAGTAAAATAAAAAGAAATTTAAATAGTTTTAAAAATAGAGTAAAGAACTTTTGTAAAAACGAAATATTTAAAAAGAAAAGAAAAAATCAAAAAAATAAATATGATGATTCTAATAAAAAGTTAAAAATTAACGGAGTTACTGGCAAGGAGGCATAAAGGGTAAGAAACATTTGCTAATTTTATTATTGTGCTATAATTAGCTTGTTTTTTATTCTATTAGCCGGCTTAGAGAAGTAACTGAAAGGGGACTTAGATAAAAATTGTTTAAAGCGAAAGATGTGGGAATTGATCTTGGAACGGCGAATACTTTAGTTTATTCGAAAGGTCAGGGGATAGTTCTAAGGGAACCTTCAGTAGTGGCAGTTGACGTTTCTGTAGACAAAGTAATAGCGGTTGGAACAGAAGCAAAGAACATGATAGGTAAGACACCAGGGTCAATAGTTGCAGTAAGGCCTTTAAAGGATGGCGTAATAGCAAATTTTGACGTAACATCTGCTATGCTAAGGTTCTTTGTTCAAAAAGTAGTAAAACCTAGCCCTTTTTCCAGAAGACCAAGAATAGTAATATGCGTACCGTCAGGGGTTACAGAGGTAGAAAAAAGAGCAGTTGAAGATGCCGCAAAAGAAGCAGGTGCCCGTGAAGTAGAGCTTATGAGTGAACCAATGTCCGCTGCCTTAGGGGCAGGATTACCCGTGGAAGAGCCTGTTGGGAGTATGATTATAGATATTGGCGGAGGCACTAGCGAGGTTGCTGTGATATCTTTGGGGGACATAGTCACGTCTTGCTCTGTAAAAGTGGCTGGTAACAAGTTTGATGAAGCAATAGCTTCTTATATAAAGAGAAATTACAACCTTTTAGTAGGCGAAAAGACGGCTGAAAATATAAAAATAAAAATAGGGTCTGCTATTGAGCTAGAAGAGGAGGAAAAGTCAATAATAATAAAAGGGCGAAATATGCTAGATGGGTTGCCAAAAAGCATAGAAATTAGTTCAAGCGAAGTAAGGTCTGCCTTAGAATATTGCTTAGAAAAAATAGTGGATGCTGTAAAATCTACTTTAGAAATAACTCCTCCAGAATTAGCGGGAGATATAATGAACAGAGGATTAACCTTAAGTGGGGGAGGAGCACTTCTTCCTGGCATTGATAGACTAATTTCTAGAAATGTGGGAATAAATGTGACTGTTGCCCAGGATCCTTTGGACTGTGTTGCCCTTGGTACAGGCAAAAGGCTTAATGTTAATATCCGTAAAGTTGGTAAATTTAAAAGAATAAAAGAAAGTGCTTACTAATTTGAGGTTAAACTGAATAGGTCCTTTTATTACTTGTTGCTCTTAGTGTGGTCAGAAGTCCCGGTGTTGATATCCATAAAAAAGGTAAATAAAAAAGTGAAAGGAGTTGCTTATTAACTCAGAACTGAGCTTAAGAGGTCTTTTTAATATAACTGTATAAGGTTTTTCTTGTGTAAAAACTCAGCAACTTTAAACAGCGGGACCAATTCTCTAAGCAAAGCAGCGTGAAGCAATACGTTCTCTTTATTTTTGAGAACAGTTTGTTGTTTTCAGTTATTTTTCAAATAAATCCAAAATCATTTTAACTAGTAGATTTATTATATCTAACATGTTTTAGCAGCGTTGTTTTATTTATTATTTATTATTTATTATATGGTAAACGAAATTCTTAGTTACCTACTTTAAATTTTTCTGGTAAAAGATTCTGACCTTATATTGTAAGGACTAGGCAAATACAAAAAAATGTACGATGTACGGAAATAATAATTTCTAACATATTGGATAAATATAAAAGTGTAAAAATTAGCAGTTTTGTTTGAGCAAAAATTTAAAATATTTCATAAAATTTTAGCACCAATGAGGTGCTGTTTGTTTACATTTTAGATGTTTCTGGGCCCGAAAAGCTCACTTTGCTGTAAAATTGCACAAGTTTAATTTTCTGTGTAGTTTTCTATGAAAAAAATTAGGAAATGTCTATACGGTTTTAGCAATGTAAAAATTTTAGTGTATATTGTATTTAGAATGTTGTTTTGGATTTTTTTAAAAAGTACTTTTTTAACCTACTTTTTAAGTACATAACCAAACGTCTAGAATATAAAAATTGTTGTTGACTTTTGTAAAATGTCTTTTTATTATGACTTCACTACCTTGAGTAAATGCTGCATTTTAAGTTTTAATATTTTTTAGGAGGTTTTCTTGTTATGTTCAAGGCTAGGTTTAGCGTAAGTAGTGTTTCAAAGAAAGTTGTTTCGGGGTTAGGGTTAGGTGCTTCTTCTATTTTGCTTTCTGGGACTACAGCAAGTGGAAATGTTAGTGCTATGTTTGGCAAAATAGTGGATACTTCTAGTTCTATGCAGGATAATTCGCGAGGTGAAGGCAACACTGATGAGAAATTTAAAGATCAGAGCAGTAGTTCTTACACTAACGCGTGCGGCAATAGTTACGAACAAAATAATATAGTTTTAGAGGAAGAAAAGAAAGAAGGTACTGGTTTTTTTGGCAAAATCGGGAATGTTTTTGGTTCTATTTTTAGTAAAAAACAGGAGAATCCTCAGGGTGAAAACAACAATAATGGAAACGTTGAAGATCGGAGTAGCAGCTCTTACAGTAACATACAAGACAATAGTTACGGACAAAATAATATATGTTTAAAGGAAGAAGAAAAGAAAGAAGGTCCCGGTTTTTTTGGCAAGATTGGGAATGCTTTTAGTTCTATTTTTAGTAAAGAGCAGGAGAATCCTCAGAGTGAAAACAACACTAATGAAAACGTTGAAGATCGGAGTAGCAGCTCTTACAGTAACATACAGGACAATAGTTATGAACAAAATAATATAGTTTTAGAGGAAGAAAAGAAAGAAGGTCCTGGTTTTTTTGACAAGATTGGGAATGCTTTTAGTTCTATTTTTAGTAAAAATCAGGAAAATAAGCAAAGTGAAAGCAACACTAGTGAGAGGTTTGAAGACCAGGCTAGTAGCTCTTACAGTAACACATATAACAATAGTTACGGACAAAATAATATAGTTTTAGAGAAAGAGGAAGAAGAAGAAGAAGAAAAGAAAAATGTCCCTGGTTTTTTTGAGGAAATGAAAGAACGCTTTACTGGCATTAAGGAAGGCATTGGTGAAGTTGCCGACAAGGTTACTGATACAATAAAGTCGGTTTTTACGTCAGGTAAAAAAGAGCAAAATGAAAACAATTTTAGTAATGAAGTGGAGGAACAAGAGGAAGAGGATAGTTATAAAAATAATAAAAAGCGCCGCTATAGTGACGACGATTTAGTAGAAAATTGCAAAATAGAAGCCAATGATGATGAAAATGGAGAATTGAACTTTTACAAAAGAGATTTTAACGAAGAGGGCGAAGAGACGGGAAAACACAAAATTAGCTATGAAAAAAAAGTTGATGAAATTAACAACGACAATAGTGACTGTTTTAATATTATCTCAGATAACGTGATAACAAAAGATAATCCTGAAAATATGATAATTGAGGAGGAAGACAACATGAAAAACAGCAGTAAGGATTATAAAAAAGATTCTAATAAATATGAAGGTATTGATCCTAATTATATATATAAACAGAACAGTTTTTCTCTTCTAAATCAAAATTTTTCAACCCCTAATAATATGTAGCTTGCTGCTTTCCCTTTGATTCCTTTAGGTAGTGTCCATTAGTTAGCACTTGCTGTTGCTGTGAAGATTCATACGGTTAGCGTATTTAGAGTGCAGAGGTGGGATGACACATGGAAGTTTGAAATCTCCATAATAATTAGCGTACAGGTATTCTTTTTAGACTACCTGTAATTTTTTGTCTTCAGGAGCGGTTGGTCTGCGCGCCAGCATAAGAGGTAGTGCAAAAACTAGACATAGTAAAAAAGTTATTTTCTAAGTGAGTGAAATTAAATTTAAAAAGTTGTATATCCCTAGACTATAACTTTCTAAACTTTAAAGTCCGCGCTTAATTGCCAGGTATATCTATAAGCTTGTAGCATTGCCCCTTAAGATTTTTAGTTCCTTTTTAGTTTTATTATTCTTAAAACCAAAAGTTAGCACTTAAAGTCTAAGAGTGCTAATTTTACTCGTTAGTTTTAGGAGGCGTAGATTTAAATACCAGTCTAAGATTTTATCGTTGCTTTTAAAGCTAATTAGTTTTAAAATCAGAATTAGCACTTAGCATCTAAGAGTGCTAATTTTACTTGTTAATTTTAGGAGGCGTAGGTTCAATGACTGTAAAACCGTTAATAGATAGAGTCGTACTAAAAATGGAGGAAAATAAAAAAGAAACAGAAAGTGGAATTATTTTAGCAGGCGCTTCTAATGAAAAGCCACAGATTGCTAAAGTTGTAGAAGTAGGCCCTGGTGGAATAGTAGATGGTAAAGAAGTTAGAATGTACATAAAAAAAGGTGACAGGGTAATAACAAGTAAATATTCTGGTACTGAAGTCAAAATTGGAGATGAAGAATACACTATTGTTAAACAGTCAGATATTTTAGCAATTGTTGAAAATTAAACTTTTTAACCATTTTTTAAATAAATTTATAAAAGTATTTATTAAGGAGATTTAATTATTATGCCAAAACAGATTTTGTACGGAGAAGAAGCAAGAAAAGCGCTAAAGACAGGAGTAGACCAACTAGCAGACACTGTAAAAATCACCTTAGGTCCAAAAGGCCGCAACGTGGTTCTGGACAAAAAGTTTGGGTCCCCTCTTATAACTAATGACGGTGTCACTATTGCAAAGGAAATAGAACTTGAGGATCCTTTCCAAAATATGGGGGCACAGTTAATAAAAGAAGCATCAACCAAAACCAACGATGCCGCTGGCGACGGTACCACAACGGCAACTCTTCTGGCTCAAGCGTTAATAACAGAGGGCATGAAAAATGTTTCTGCTGGTGCAAACCCAATGGGAATTAAAAGAGGAATTGAAAAAGCGGTAAAAGCTTCTGTTGAAGAAATAAAAAAAATATCCAAAAAAGTCAGCGGAAACGAAGACATCGCTAGGGTTGCCACGATTTCTGCAGGCGATGAAGAGATAGGAAGATTAATAGCAGACGCTATGCGTAAAGTTTCCTCTGACGGTGTAATTACTGTGGAAGAATCCAAAACAGCAGAGACATGCTCTGAAGTTGTGGAAGGAATGATGTTCGACAGGGGCTACGTTTCACCTTACATGGTAACGGACTCTGAAAAAATGAATGCTGTTATTGATGATGCTTATATTTTAATTACAGACAAAAAAATCACTAGTATTCAAGAAATTTTGCCTCTTTTGGAGCAAATAGTTAATTCGGGCAAAAAACTTGTTATTATAGCAGAGGAAATTGAAGGTGAGGCCCTTGCAACTTTAATTTTAAATAAATTGCGCGGAACATTTACATGTGTTGGTGTAAAAGCTCCAGGATTTGGAGACAGACGCAAAGAAATGCTAAGAGATATTGCAATTTTGACCGGAGGAGAAGTTATTACTTCCGACTTAGGACTAGAACTTAAAGATGTTCAGATCACTCAACTCGGTAGAGCAAGGCAAGTTAAGGTAGAAAAAGAGAATACCATTATTGTTGATGGTGCTGGAGATAGTTTTAAAATAAAAGAAAGAGTTCAACAAATTAGAAATCAAATAGAAACGACTACTTCAGAGTTTGACAAAGAAAAACTTCAAGAAAGATTAGCTAAACTTTCTGGCGGTGTCGCCGTTATTAAAGTTGGCGCTGCAACTGAAATTGAAATGAAAGAGAAAAAGCTCAGAATAGAAGATGCCTTAGCTGCCACTAAAGCTGCTGTTGAAGAGGGAATAGTCCCTGGTGGAGGCGTAGCATTAATAAATGTGATGCCTAGTGTTAAAAATCTTATTAAAGAAGCTACTGGCGACGAAAAAACTGGCATGACTATTGTTTACAAAGCTTTGCAGTCCCCAATTAGGCAAATATGTAAAAATGCTGGACTCGAAGGTGCTGTTATTATAGATAAAATAAAAAATAGCTCTTCCGGTGTAGGGTTTGACGTAAACTCTGGAAAGCTAGTAGATATGATAAATGCAGGTATAGTAGACCCAACTAAAGTTACTCGCTCAGCACTTCAAAATGCAGCTTCAGTTGCTGCGATGGTGCTTACAACCGAGAGCCTTGTAACAGACATTAAAGAAAAAGAAGCACCTGCTATGCCAGCGGGCGCACCTGGAATGGGTGGAATGTATTAGTATAATTTTAGAAGTGCCTTCAAAAAAAGTCAGGCAATTTCGTCCTGGCTTTTTTCGCCTCGAATTTAAGTGAATTTTTTAAATGAAAAAATTAAATTTATTTTTTATACGGTCTGTTATAAAAAAACGCGCCTACTCCCCAAACGTTTTTCAAGATAAAAGCCTCTGGATATTTTGTCCTAATAATTTTTGCGTTATCATTGTTTTTGACTCCCTGTTACTTACCACAAATAAATTTTCGTAGTAAATCTGAATTTTTTATAAATTAAATTAATTAGTTAAGTCTGCGGGTTCACTTTTAAGTAAAATCAAAAATAAATTAAAGTTATTAGTAAAAATATTTACCTTTTACTCTTCTGTTCTCCCGCCGCACAGAACATAAGAAAAATTTTCCCATAGATCATAGCTATCTCTATTTGTGAGGCTAAACGAAAAAGCGTTTTTTTCATCTGTTTTGTCAAAAGCACTGAACAACACTTTGGTCACATCCCATGACTTTAACTTTCTGTCTACACTAGATTCTACGTTAAGGTCATCTTTTTCATCTACCAAAGCATCCGAAAAAATTTTAACTTTACCTCCTCGTTCTATTTTTATCTTACTAAATCCTTTGACAGCCAATGCTATGCTTTTTTCTTGGTATTTGAAGTTTTAGAGTTAATAAAATTTAATAATTTTTACAGTTGAGCAAAAAATACAAAAAATCAACTATTTTTAATTTTTAGTAACTTTGCTTAAGCTAATTTTTAGCACAGCTTTTTTCTTTGACTTTAATTTTTTCTATGATAAAATAGGTCACTTGCTGTTCGGCTACATTATTATTTTTACTTTAGTTTTTGTATTTTGTTTTACATTTAGGAGGTGTTAACTTTGAAAGCAATAGTTTTAAGCGGTGGCGGAACAGACAGTGCTGTGTGTTTAGGCATGGCTGTAGATAGATTTGGTAAAGAAAATGTTTTATCTTTAACTTTTAATTATGGACAAAAACATGCTATAGAGTTGGAATATGTTGAAAAATTGTGCAATTATTACGACGTAGAATTGAAAAAGATCAACGTGGTTCCTATATTCGAGGAAAGTGGCAGTGCTTTGTTGCGGCATAATATTGAAGCTGAGATAATTAAAAACAGTTATGATCAGCAGTCTGCAAAAAGAAATGGAAGTCCGCTTGTAACCTATGTTCCTTTCAGAAACGGGGTGTTAACATCTATAGCCACTACGTTGGCGTTAAGTACGGGGTATGGTGTTATAATATATGGATTAAACTCTTGGAGCTCAAACAGAAACTCTTACCCAGATAGTTGCTCTTTTTTTCATACTTCGATGTCGGAAGCTATACATATTGGCAGCGGCGGATGTGTTGATTTGTTGGCCCCTTTTGTTAATGAGACAAAGGCTTACGTTGTTTCATATGGGAATAAGATTGGTGTGCCTTTTCAGTACAGCTACAGTTGCTACGAGGGAAGAGAAAAATCGTGCGGGCTTTGTGGTGCATGTAGAGAAAGGCTTTTGGCCTTTGAAAAGTGCCATTTAAAAGATCCTATTGAGTATGAACAAGATTAAAGCTTAAGGAAAGGTCCTAACAAATGTCAAATGAATTAATTTTTGCACTAAATGTTTTATTTTATTTAAGTACGGTCTTAGTTCTATATAAGATTTTTGGTAAAAACGGACTTTTTGTTTATTCTGTGTTTTCTACATTGCTTGCGAGTGTCGCTGTTTGTAAATGTTTTAGCCTTTTCGGGCTTACTGCCAATGCAGGTATAGTGCAGTATGCTGTAACTTTCCTTATAACAGATATTCTTTCTGAAAAATATGGCAAAAAAGAAGCAGGAAAGGCAGTTTGGTACAGTATATCTGCTATGCTTTTGTGGGTAGTTGGCACTCAATTAGCTTTGCTATTTGCTCCAATTTCTGCTACTAAGGGCATGAGCGATGTTTTAAACTCTATTTTTGGGCTCACGCCAAGAATTTTTATTGCTAGCATGGTTGCTAATATTTGTAGTCAAAATTTTGATGTTTTTATGTATCATTTTATTTGGAAAAAGACTGGAAATAACAAACGGTTTTTGTGGCTTAGGAATAATGGAAGTACTACCATAAGCCAACTTATTGACACCGTTGTGTTTATTCTTTCGGCTTTTTGGGGTGTGTATTCTGCTGAAACAGTTTTAAATTTACTTTTTACAACCTATATATTTAAAGCTTTAGTAGCAATTTTGGACACACCTTTTATTTATGCTGCAAGAAAAATCAAGCCAATTTTTGAAAAAAGTAATGCACAAATGGCATCTGAAGTGAACGCAAACGGAATTTTAGAGAGCGCTTGATTAAATTTTGAATAATATAAACCTGGCTGTCTGGTAAAGTGGGCAAAGCTAAGCCGGGCCTGGTTGTTCCGTGTTGTTGACTTGTTTATATGGGCGGCGCTGAAACCGAGTACATATAAATTAGTAAATTAGGACGAAATATGTTTTAGCTTGGAATAAGTGTTTATTGATGAGCAATAAGGTAGCAAAAAACTTGTCTGCACAAGTTTTTTATTTATTTGGAGTTTAAAAATAGCAATTTAATTTTTGAAAATAGCAAACGCTTCGTGCGATACATGTATCGCGTTTTTAGCGTAGCTACTCGTTTTTATTTTTATGTAGGAAAGCATACTTTTATGCGGTTTATTCAGCTTTAGCGTTATATCTATATAGATATAACGGCATCTAAAAAATATATTATATTTTTATTGGATGTTTTCACTCTTATCACAGTCTCCGTGTTGAAAATTTTTATTGTTCTGTGTAGCTCTTTTTATACACCTTCCAGAGCTTGGAATAACTTTTGCAACCTTTACCCTACCTGCATTACATAAAATTCTGTTAGCTTTTTTGACCACATTTTGTTAGCAAAATATTCTAACAATTTAATAGAAAAATCCGTTGTTCAGGGTAAAATAGAGCTAAAAATTGTTTTTTTCTAAATTTTGAGGGCTTGAAATGTTTTTTAACGGACAGGGTATTTACCCAGTTTTAGAGTTACCAATACTTTCGTATGTATTGCTATTATCTAACCTGTTAATAAGAAAAACAAAAATAAAAACAAAAAGCATTAAGACTACCGAAAGAGCGCACCCGAAAAATGGGTCATAGGAGCTCCCTAAGAACTGCATTTCTATTAAGTCTCCAATTAAAAGATTTTTTCCACCTCCTAATATATTAGAAACCACAAAAGTACTAACAGATGGTACAAAAACTATGGTGACGCCAGAAATTATTCCTGGTACACTAAGTGGCAAGATAATCTTAAAAAAAACCTGTCTTTTGCTAGCCCCTAGGTCTCTTGCGGCTTCTATAATTTTTTTGTCTATCTTAGAAATACTTGCGTGTAAAGGCAAAATCATATAGGGCAGAAAATTATATACCATTCCCAGTATTACCGCTGTTTCTGTATTAATTACGCTTATTTTTGGTAAATTAAAAAAAGTTAATACCTGGTTCATAACACCGTTATTTTCAAGGATAGTCAACCAAGCATATGTTCTAAGCAAAATATTGATCCACATTGGTAGCATAAAAAGTAAATTTAATATATTTTGCCATTTAGGCGAGCATCTTGAAACACCATAAGCTAATGGGTATGCCACAAAGAGGCATATTACTGTAGAAACAATACCAATGTAAAAAGATTTAACAAAAACTCCAATATACTTAAAAGACATTAAGATATTAAAAAAAGTAAAAGAGCCATCTTCACTCTTAATAGCATAAAAAAATACTAGCAGCAGAGGTATTATTGTAAAAACAAAAGACCAAACAATGTAGGGTAACGCGCATTTTTTTGAATTCATCTAAAATTTTCTGATTCTAACTTTCTTTTAAAATTTAAAGGTATTAACTGTAAACAAAAAATGCAAAAATCACATTGAAAAATATAACATAATTTTAATTTTAAAGTATAAATTTTTTGCTTAAGCATTGTTGGGATATATGTTGTTAAAATATTATTTACATTAGTAGGGGCAAAGTAAACATTATTAGCAAATAAATTTCAAAAATTCATAAAACTTATAAACTTTACACTCTTTTTGCACTTAGTATTTCAGTATCCCTCTAAACCTGTACAGCCTACTTTTTTCACGTCTCTCGTTAGCCGTGCAAAAAATTGCCCGCTAAAAAATTTTTTAGCTAAGTTTGATCCGGATATCTCTATTATAGCTTTACTACCTTCTACTACTCTTAAAAAATTAAAGGTATCACTTACCGGATCTTGCGCCAAAGGCCTCGTACATTTCGTCGCTAAAAGAAGTGTAGTCTCCATACTCACCAGAATGTTCAGATTTTTTCATTATGTGAATATCGTCAGGGCCTAAAATTAAACCAATAGAAGAACCCACTACCTCGCTTTTTGTGGATTGTATCATCCATTTAAAATTATTAACGTCTACTATAATTTCATAATGTACACCTTTAAAAGTTACTTGCGTAACAATCCCGAAAATGTCCCCTTCGTCTTTACTAACAACCTTTACATCTTCTGGTCTTATAACAACGTCCACTTTTTCCATTTTAGAAAACCCAAAGTCCAAACATCTAAATTTCTTTCCGGCAAATCTTACGGTGTAATCGTCTATCATTGTGCCATCCAAAATATTGCTCTCCCCTATAAAGTTTGCTACAAAAGCATTCTTTGGTTCGTTATATATGTCGGTTGGGGAACCTACCTGCTGAATTTTTCCACCATCCATAACAACAACTGTATTTGCCATGGAAAGTGCTTCTTCTTGATCATGCGTAACAAAAACAAAAGTTATTCCCATTTTTTTTTGAATATTCTTAAGTTCTGTTTGCATATCTTTTCTAAGTTTTAAGTCTAACGCAGCTAAGGGTTCATCTAAAAGTAAAACTTTTGGTTCATTTGCAAGCGCCCTTGCTATGGCAACTCTTTGCTGCTGTCCGCCAGATAGACTCTCTACACTTCTTTCCTCAAAACCAGAAAGACTCACTAGCTTAAGCATGTTCTTAACAATATAATTAATTTCTTTTTCTTTTCTCTTTTTTACACGTGGCCCAAAAGCTATATTTTCAAAAACATTTAAATGATTGAACAAAGCATAATTTTGAAATACAGTGTTTACTTCTCTTTTATGTGGAGGCAAGTTAGTTACATTTTTTGAAGATAAATAAATCTTTCCTGAGCCTGCATTAGTGAAGCCACCTATTAGCTTTAAAATAGTAGTCTTACCACAGCCGGAAGGACCTAAAAGTGTTACAAATTCCCCGGACTTTATATTTAAATTAAAATTTTTTAATACTTCGTTTTCACCATAAGAGACACTCACGTTTTCTAAACTTACGGCAAAATTTTCTGCCAATCTTCTACCTCCAATAAAACTTGGGACTAGCTTTAAATTATACAGAAATAGCCTGAAATTCAAAACACATTTTATAAATAAAATTTTATTTTATTGGCTAAGGTGTTTAAATAAATTGATTTCAAAAATAAGCAAATATCTATATAAATTCTGCTTTTATTAATAAAAAATATTGACAATTATGTAAAAAAATATATAATTATATATACTTGCACCAAAATTTTATATATAATACAAGTTTAAAATTAAAAGTACAAAAGCTTTTAATAACTTAAATCTGAACAAAAAGGAGGATTCTATTTTATGAAAAAAAGAAAAGAACTTACAGATGAAGATCTAAAAAAATCTGTTTCTGGAGGGGTTATTACAGAAAGGAAGTTTTATTTAAAAAATAAATATATTTTGTTTGATGATAAAGATGGTCACTACATAGGTGAATGTAAAAGCTTAGACGCTGCAAAAAAACTTGCCCAAAGTCAGGGCATAAGTGATGAAATTATAGATCACAGTGAACTATGGAGGATAATAAAGAAGAGCTAGAAATAATTAATTTTAAAACGCCAAAAATATAGGTACGATATTTTATAATCAATAAAAGGAAAATCAAAAAAACACAAAAGGCAATTAAAGAGAATAGTTAAACAAGTGCATCAGGGTTCTTATACTGAAAGTGCACTTAGTGTAGGTTTTTATGCAAAAAGGAAAAAAGATACAAGATAATGAATTAAAAAAGCTCAGTGGAGGGTATTTAGTAAAAGGACGTGATAGATATGAATACTTTTTTGTTGTAGACAATAAGGGTAAGTGTTTAGGAGATAAAGGGCTTCGTGGGCGCATCCGTAGTTTAGAAGAAGCTTTAAAATTAGCCGAAAAAGAAGGTGTAAGTACAACGATTATAAGCAGAGACAAGAGAAAATATCTTCAGGGAAGAGAGCGCGAGAGGGAATACGAAGAATTTTTTAATACGCATGAATAGTTCATATTAAAACAGAGAGAATCCCAAAAGGTAGAGTTATTATGAAAAAAGAAAGAAGATACCAGCCAACGATTTAGAAAAAGCCAGTGGTGGAGAGCTAATTAACGTAGGGGGAACTTTCATGATTCGTGAACGATACCACCCAAGGCTAGATGAAGAATATTCAGCCTTTTTAAAACAACAACGCGAAGAACAAGTCAAAAAAAAGTAGCAAAGAAGCACATTCTATCTAGTGGTGTATAAAATACTGCCCATATTAGTACAAAAGAAGCGGATGCATGTACCAGACAGAATAGTTTCAAGCTTTTAGATTATAGCCTAGTAGCAAGAGCCTTTTGAAAATCTACCTTCTGTCCAGAAATAAAATTTGCTACCAAAAATACACCCAACCGTAGCACCGCTACACTGTGCTGCTTTAGCGATTTCTCTCCTCTAGGGTATTAAACACCAACAAAATACAGCGATAAAAATATAAAAACTAAAGACGCAAAAGTTGCATCAGCAAAAACAACTGGAGCTTTTCTCATTTCCAGAAAAAACTATGGCGCCAGTTCTTAAAAAATATTCCCAAAATAAGGCGACAACAACATAAAAACCAAAGACGCTAAGGTCGCGCCAGCAGCAACCACCAGAAGATTTTTTCCCTTGTAAGAAAGGAAGACCGCTGCCAAAAAACCCGCTATATTGGGAACTATGCCCATCTTTCTTACCTGGAAAACAGCTGGAAAAGTTAAAAAAGAAATAACAGCAAAAGGTATGTAGTCAAGTAAAGACCTAATAAACTGATTTTTTATTTTCCCTTTTATTAACATTATAGGCAACGCTCTGGTGGCGTGTGTAACTAAAATTAATATTAAAATGCAGACTATATTGTATGTAAAGTTTTGTATGTTCACGAATTTTCCTCCTTTACATCATTTTCTTTTTTAGAAGGAAACTTTGCCGCTATTATTGCTGCACTCAAAATGGACCCTAAAACAAGTGAGATACTTGGCGAAAGTATAAAGTCCATAATTTTATTTCCAGAAAAGTGAGGTCTTAGCCATTTAAGTACAGAGCTTAAAGCTCCTGCCAGTACAATAGTATACAGCGCCGGCCTGGATTTTTTTGCACTTGGCACCAAAGCATACAGAAGCATCCCGAAAAGAGCCATTTGCATTGCTGTTGTTAAAGTATGAGGTAAGATGTCCCCTGCAATTGAACCAGCTATTGCGCCTACAATCCAGCAAATCCATGGAAAAACAGTAATTCCTATGTAATAATTAGCCGATATATCTCCGTTTTTTCTTATTGCAACAGCAAAACTTTCGTCTGTAATGCCAATTCCTATCAAAAACTTTTTAAAAAGTGGCACATTACGCTCCAACCTTTGAGATAGTGCTAAAGACAAAACAATATGTCTTAGATTAACTAAAAAAAGTGCCAAAAAGATTCCTACATATGCCTCCCCGCTAGACATAAGGCTGGTCATGGTAATAGTTCCCATAGCAGTGACGCTAAAAGAAGACAATGCGTTCGTAAGAAAACTAAACCCTTTAGAAATAAGACCCATTCCAACAGTAAAAGCGATGGGTAAATAACCGAGGCCTATGGGTAACCCTTCTTTTAACCCAGCTATAAATTGTGATTTCTCTTTGCTAATGAAAACCACCTTCCTTTCTACAATATATTAAAAAAGCTTTTTTCTATTAACAAAATTTTTCTTCCTGAGTAACTAAAAATACTAAATTCCGAAAACAAAACGAAAAGCCTATTCAATTATATATGTAAAATAGTGGGAAATCAATGATATCCCACCCGTTTTACTTGTTTTTTATTAAATTTAGTTTTTAGAAACAAAAGATTCGCAGTCTATATTTTGGCATTTCTTTGGTGAAGACTCCTTCGTACCAATTTTTACAGAATTTAAAGAACAAAAATTTTCTTGGCCGCAATGATTTTTACAAGAAGTTACATTACACTTGATGCACGTATTGGGTTTCTTTTCGCTCATTTTACTACTCCTTAATATTAATTTTCTAGCTGTATTTTTAGTGTTCCTTGTTTTTGCGTAGAATATGCAAAATTAATTAGCTTTTTTAAAAAGTTTTAAAATAAAATAAATACTTCGGAATTTAATAAATTGAACAGTACAGAAACTTTGCATTATTTTCTTTAAAAAATTTTTTTAAAATATGCTTCTTTGACTTTTATATATAATTAAAAATCTGCTTATTAGGGTCTTTCTGTATTATACAGTTCAAACTTTTCATCCTCTTCAAAAAAGGGTTCCTCCACATCCAGTTTCTTTATAGCCAACGGTTCCTGCCCATTTTTGTTACTTAACTCAAAAGGGGACCTTGAGTCTTTGCTACCTGTACAGTCTGGGTTCAGGTTAAATTCATCTTCAATATTTAAGAAAAAAAGGTCCTCTTTGAATATATCGTCTAAATTTTTGCACTCATCAACTAATTTTTTAGTAATAAAAGCTTCCTGTTCTTTAACGCCATTTTTGGTTTTAACCAATTTTACATGTGTGCTCTGCCCCGTTACTACTTTTTCTAGTTTAAACTCTACTCCATCTTTACGTTCCTCATTAGCTTTTGAAAGAAGAAAGTTAGCAAAATCAATAATCTTACCTACATTAGTGGTTGAATATTTTGTACAAAAATAACCTCCAAACTTACAACTCTCTTTCGACATTGTTAACGCTATATCGCCTTCTTCTCTTATATATAATATTTTAAGCTTTACTTTTTCTAAATTTCTTAGCTTATTTTTAACATTATCCTTTATACCATCTAACTTTAAAAAATTGACAGCTTCTGCTCCTTTTACTTCAAAAGTCATACCGTCTTCGTCTCCCAGTTTAATACCTAACTCTTTGGCATGTTTTCTTAGAAGTAAAAAAATTGCTCTGCAATTGTTACCATCAACACGAAACTCTTCCGGCGTCCTACCAAAAATAAAGGTCTTTTCAAAAATCCCTTGGAGTTTGCTTTCGTAGCAAAATTCAACAATCGACTCTAAAGCAGCTGTGTTCTTCTCTGCTTCATCAATGCTGATTTTATTAACCTCTTCATTAGTTTCTTTTTTTATTTTAATTAAATAAGCTTTACTATCTTTTATCTTAAACTTTAACTTGTACTCCCAACTATTTGTGTCACTTGCTTTTTCCAAAATATAATTAAAAAATTCAATTAAATGCTTTTTGTTTATATATCTTGTTTCATATGTTTTGTCTAACCATGCTCCATTTTGCTTCAATTTTAGTTTCAAGCAAAAAACGTCTTTCTCTTCTTCAAAAACACGTAATATCTTAAGTTCTACTTTGTTTTGTTTTTTTGCATCCTCCAAATTTTTATCTGTAGGTTTTTTAGAAAAAACATCGTAATCTTCGTACAAAATTTTAGAAACTAAACTTCCTGGCACTTCTATTGTGGCACCTTTGAACCCCAAAAGTTCACCGTTGTTTTCTAAAAAATTGATTACTTTTTTCACATTTTCATTTAAGTCAATATATTGGTCTTGCGCCTTAAAAAACTTTACCAATTTTCCTTCTGCTGTTTTATTTGAAACTTTATACCGACCTTCCTCTTTGTAGAACTTTACTATTTTTCCCTCTGTTTTATTTAAAAATTTACGCTGATCTTCCCCTAAAAAAAATTCTTCTGCTTCATTTAAAATTCTATACCGGCCTTTCTCATACCAACCCTCCCCTTCAAAAAACTTTACTCTCTTTTCTCCCGATCTATTTAAAAAGTTGCACCGGTCTTGCTTTTTAAAGGAACTTTTTATTTGTTTTTGTACTATTGTTGCAATCAATACCATCCCTAGTACTACAATCACACAAGGTAAAATTTTTGTTGCCATGTATTTTAAGAGGCTTTCGCCAGCTTTTTTAGTAAAGAAACTACTTACACTTTGAGATAGATTCTTACAAAAATTTGCACTTACAACATTCGCCTGTGCAACACTCATAACCGCTGGCGTTATAAAAGTCCCAGCCAAAATTGCACTACTCAATTTTCTTTCTTGTTTCTTCACTGCTACCACTCCTCCACTACACTAAAACCTAATCTGCCCAACCTAGAACCGCAGTCGTAACACAAAAATAAAAAAATATAGTATTTTTGCAAAAAATAAATTTATTTTTAATAAAATAAAAACAAATCACTCAATAAAACTCACCGCATATTAAGATTTTTTTATTATTTAAAATCCTTTTTTAGAAAATTAAGGCATTTGGTTGATTTACTTAACTTTTAAATTACTACTGATAACGTAATGCAAAAGCAACATGGGCAAAATGCCCGAAGTCTATATTTAATTATACACTTAAAAGTTTTAAAAAGCTGTGCAAAAAATGATTTTATATATTTTTATGTTTAAAAAATTTACACGAGTTTAAAAGCCAATCTTACATAGCCGTTTACATATTACTTTTTAATGGTACAATCTGTCTAATAAATCAATATTTTTAATTTTTCTAAATAAAAGAGGAAGAAATTGAAAAGAGTTTTTCTTATTGTTTTAGACAGTTTTGGTGTAGGTGCTTCACCGGATGCTCTGCTTTACAACGATGATGGTACAAATACAATTAAGTCCGTTTTTTCTACCGGTTTTTTAAAAGTTCCTTGCCTAAAAAAGTTAGGTCTTTTCAATATAAATGACGTAGCAAGAAAAATAGGTTGTGATTTAGAGACCAACCCTATGGCGTCATTTGCTAAAATGCAAGAAAGCTCTAAGGGAAAAGACACAACAAGTGGACACTGGGAAATAGCCGGGCTTCCGCTAAAAAAAAGTTTTCCTACGTATCCAAAAGGGTTTCCTAAAAAAGTTATTGAAAAATTTATGCAGGTAACCGGTAGAGGCGTTCTTTGTAATAAACCTTATTCTGGGACAGAAGTTATAAAAGATTACGGAGAAGAACATTTAAAAACTGGGAACTTAATAGTTTATACATCGTCAGACAGTGTATTTCAGATTGCAGCACATGAAGGTATTGTGCCTTTGGAACTTCTTTACGATTATTGTAAAAAGGCAAGAAACATTCTAACTGGGGAAAACGAAGTCTTAAGAGTAATAGCAAGGCCGTTTACAGGTAAATACCCGAATTTTTACAGAACAAATAAACGCAAGGATTTCTCTATTTTACCGCCTTCAAAAACAATGTTAGATTTGCTAAAAGAAAACTTTTTTGATATTTTGGCTGTTGGTAAAATAAATGACATTTTTGCTGGCAGGGGAATAACTAGAAGTTTTAAGACGGCAAATAATGAAGAGGGATTAAAAATTTTAGAAAAATGCATAGACGAAAATTTTAATGGCCTTTGTTTTGTTAATTTAGTGGATTTTGATATGTTGTATGGTCACAGAAATGATGCTAAAGGTTATGCTTTAGCGCTTAATTTTTTTGACCAAAAGTTAGAAAAAATTTTGAAAAAAATGAAGAGTGAAGATATAATTATTGTGACAGCGGATCATGGGTGTGATCCGGGCGATATTTCTACAGACCACACAAGAGAGTACGTACCAATGCTTATATACGGTAATAAAATAAAAAGGGGTGTAAATTTAGGGGTTTTAAAAACTTTTTCAGATGTCAGTGCCTCAATTCTTGCATACTTTAACATTGAAAATTCACTAAGCGGTACCTCTTTTTTGAAGGAGATACTGCATTGATAAGAATAAATATTAAATTTATTTACGAAAGAAGTTGGTGGCAAAATTTATTTTTAGTACTAGTAGGAGTTTTTCTTGTTAGTTTTGGCTCTGCTGTGAATTTTTGTGCTGGTCTTGGCAATGACCCTGTTAGTGTTTTGTTTGATGGTATTAGTTCTAAATTTGGCATTAGCCTAGGTACGGCTGCAAATTTTTTTAATGTTTTTTTCTTTATTGTCGCTTTTATCTTTGGAAAAAATTTTTTAGGTTTAGGTACTTTTTTGTACGTCCTTTGTTCTGGAAGATTTATTGATCTGTTTGTTTTTGTTTATAGAACTTTAATACCTTGGCAAAACTTACCAGTTAGAATTTTGTCTGCTTTAATTGGTTGTTTTATAATGCTTTTTGGAGTTGTTCTTATGGTGGTTTCTACTTTAGGAATAGACGTCTGGACGGCTTCTGCAATGGCGCTTTCGAATTTTTTTAAGTTAGACTACAAAAAGTTTAAAATTTTTTTTGACGGTATTGTGTGTTTTTTAGGCTTTATACTTGGTGGTACTGTTGGAGTGATAACTTTATTTTTAGTTATTGTTGGTGGGCCTTTTGTAAAAGTAGTGTCTAAAAAATTAGAAAAAGCTTTTTTATGAGGAGATTTTTTATGAAAAGAAAATTTTTAAAATCTTTAGGTTTGTTTTTGTTAATTTCAAATTTTACCCCTTCTGCAGCTTTTGGCAAAATTAAGTTAGATGTTAAGAACGAAAAGAACGTCTCAAGTAGTAATGTTGCGGGTCTGCAAATGGAAGATTCTTCTGCCAAAGAGTTAGATGAAATAGCAAAAAAACGTGAAAAAATTATTGAGTATATGGAAGCTATGCGTCACGTAGAGTGGTCTCCTAAGGAAGATATGCTTTATTGGAACCCAAAAATGGGTTTCGTGTACAAAAAGGGAGAAACTTATTACGGAATTCCTTATACTCAAAAAAACAGAGACGCTACACTGGAAAAATTTCTTAAGAGCTTAGAGAATGTGAACGGAAAGAAAATTTATGATGGCCCTTATAAAAAAGGAGAATATTTGGGTACAGACTGTTCAAAAGCTATAATTAATGCTTGGACTTTAAATGCTGACCCAAGCTTTACGCTGGACGACACTTTAGAAATGTTTAAAAATTTAGGGAAGGGCTCTTTAGAACCCGTTGGAGAATATTTTTATACAGGCGAGGAACATTCCACTTTTGACATAACAAATACAAACGGGGAAGAAGTTATTTTTAAATCTTACGAAAAACTTAAGCCCGGAGACGCTATTTTAACTTGCTCTTATGAATCTTATTATGGCAACGATTGGCGTAATAATTATTGGCACTGCGGTCATGTAAGAATGGTAGTTAGTGTGAATTTAGAGGAAAAAACTATAGAATATATAGACCAAGCAGGGGTTGACGATAATAAGAAACTTTATGGCGCTAACGGAAAAAGTTCTTGGAGGCGTGAAAAAATCAGTTTTAAAGATGCTTACGAAAAAGGTTGTATAGCAGTGGGTTTGGCTAAACTTTTAAATAGACCAAAGATTTAGTTATTTTTCACCATTTAAATGTTTGCACTAAGGAGATTTTAGTTTTGAAAAGAAATTCTGTTAAAGCTCTTAGTTCAATAGTAATTGTATTAAATTTAGCTTTGCCCTTTGTTTATGGTGAGGGTGAATTTAAGTTTTCTGAGAAAAATCTAGATTTAAACTTTAAGACTATCACATATGACAACTTGGAACTGTCACCGCAACGGTTAAGCGTTATTAACAACTTTTTAATGATGGCCACAATAGCTTGGGAACCGAAAGAAAATATGCATTATTGGAACCCAAAATTGGAAAAAGTTGGAAAAAATGGAGAATTAGAAGCCATCTTTAAAAAAGGGGAGCAGTATTATGGCATCCCGTATAGCCAGTCTAATAGATATACGTCTATACCTGTTTTTTTGCAAAATTTAAAAACTGAAAATGGTAAAAATTACTACACCGGTCCAATTGAAAACTACTTGGGTTCTGATTGCTCTTCTGCAGTAATGTACGCCTTTAAAGAAACTGTTGACCCGTGCCTTGACTTTGTTTATACAGGAGGAAATTATGAGGATAAGTTTAGTGGGTTTAGTCCTGTAGGTAGTTTTAAATTTGATCCTGAACTTTTTGATGAAGCAGGAACGTTAGAGATCGTTAAAAAGAACGGCGAGGACGTTATGCTTAAGTCTTACGAACAACTGATGCCCGGCGATATAATTTTAAAACATGTGGATGGTAGTAGGTCTGGGCACATTAGAATGGTTTTGAGCGTAGATAAAGATAAAAAGACCCTAGTTTGTGCTGACCAAACTGGTGTTAATGATGAAGGTAAGCTGAAAGGGCAAAATGAGAGAAGTACTTGGCAAATAGACAAAGAGTATACTTTTGAAGAAATTTTTAAAGAAGGGTATATTCCACTAGCGGATACAGAGCTTTTAAAATTGGAAAAAAAATTTCAAAAGTTTAAGAGCGTTGAAGTTGATTCACTGGAAAATTCGAATCTTTTGAAAGAAAAAAAAGAGATAAGTGGAAATAACATAGCTGGCGAATTTTAAGTGCCAGCTTTTATTTTTAACTTTTATACTTTAGGAAAGGGGATCAGGATATGAGGTACTAGTTAAAAATTTTTAGAATACTAAGAAGTGTTATTGTTGAATTTTTTGGATTTTTTAAACTTTGACTAATAAATAAATTTTTTACCCAGTGAATGACGTTGCTGACCTAAAGAGTGCGGTGAATTAGTGGAGGCGGTTTTTACTTTGGTTAAACAGGCATCTAGTAGTGGTTTTGTTTAGAAAAATTCTTGAAAAATATCTGCGGCTTTTGTTTGCAGATCTTAATGAAAAAAATAGTCAAAATGTTTTTTATATTTGGACAATCTATATAACCTTGATGTTGCTGTTTATTTCGCCTTGTACTTTAATATTTTGTGTTTTCAGTTTTTCTGAGTTTAGGTCTAATTTTTTTGTAATGTCGGTTCTTCTAGATTAAAAAATGCTCTGATTTTTAAGGGCAACTAAATTTAAGACTTGTTTTTTATATAAAGGTTTAGTTTTTTATAAATGGTTAAAAAGAAATTTATTTAAAAATTAATTTTTATTATTCATGTTAGCTGAACATGAGTTAGGAAAGGAAAAAAAGTGACACCTACTGTTCATATAGAAGCAAAAAAAGAGGAAATAGCAAAAACAGTAATAATGCCTGGTGACCCGTTAAGAGCAAAGTATATTGCTGAAAATTTTTTAGAAAATGTTATTCTTTTTAATAAAGTTAGAAATAATTTTGGTTTTACTGGTACATATAAAGGCAAAAAGGTATCTGTTATGGGAAGCGGTATGGGGTGCCCCAGTATAGGTATATACTCATACGAACTTTATAATTTTTATGATGTAGAAAATATTATAAGAGTTGGAACAGCAGGAGCAATAAATGAAAATTTAAATTTAAAGGATATTATTTTTGCACAGGGTGCATGCACAGATTCAAATTATTCTTTGTACTACAACCTACCAGGATATTTTTCTCCTATATCTGACTACAACTTATTAAGTTTAACAGTTAAAGAAGCTGAAAGATTAAACCTTAGCTTTAAAGTTGGAAATGTTTTATCTTCTGGATTTTTTTACACAGAAGATGATCTAGCATACAAAAAGTGGCAAAGAATAGGGGTTTTAGCAATAGAAATGGAAACTAGTATGCTTTACTTTAATGCCGCTATTTTAGGGAAAAAAGCTTTAAGCATACTAACTATTAGCGACTATATATTCAAAGAAGGGAAACTTTCTTCAAAAGAGCGAGAACAAGGACTAAATGCTATGGTATCTCTAGCTTTAAATACAGCTCTGTACTGTTAGATATAACTTTTTGATAGTTTTTTAAAGAGGGTAATATGAAAAGTGGGTAGTACAGAAGCTAAATAATAGATTCAATCGGTGAAATAATTGAAAAGCTTAAAAAATACTAATAGTTATAATTTAAAAATAACCTGTTTTTAAGTATGTTTTATTTTGAATAGTAGATTTCATTATTTAAATACTTATATTTTTTCATTTTTTTAAAATGATTAGTTTTGGCACCATTAGTAATTCATCTAAAAAGATTTTTATAAGTTTAATTTATTTGTAAGATTAAATAAATGGGTTGAATTATTTTGATAATAAATTTGCAAATGGAGGTAAAGTAAATAGTGTTTATTAGATATTAAGAATATTAAATTAATTTTGGACTGTTTTTATAATATATTTTATAATTTAGTCCGTGATAACTTGGTAATAATTTTTTGTTATTTTATAATTATTTTTATAGACTGAATTTTTGTGGAGGTTTTAGGGTGAGACTTTATGGTGTTTTAAAATATATAGAGTCTGACTTCTTATTCTTAAGTTTAAGAGGCTTAAAAACAGCAAAGAGTTTTTACGATAATTAGCCGCTTTAGCTTCTTTCTTGACGGAGGATATTTACTTTGAAGAAAAAGATATTTTTCACAGGCATGCTAGCGGTTATAGCTCTTTGTACTTTAGTTTGTTTTTTTATTTTTTCTGCAAAAGGAAGAAAAATAAATCCACAAAATTTAGAAGACAGTTCTTTTAAACTCGTTATGATGTCTGACTTAGGTGGAATAAACGACCAATCTTTCAATCAATCGGCTTGGGAAGGGCTTAAAAGTTTAAAAGATAGTTTAGGAGATAAAATATCAGTTTCTTATGCTGAACCCAAACAAACTTCTGATTTTTCTTTAATTTTAGATAAACTAGCAGACGGTAACTACAATGTAATATATGCAATAGGCTATGCACTTTGTGACGCTTTGTACGATGTTGCTAATTTAAATTTAGACAAAAACTTTGTTATGGTAGATTACGATTTTTCTAAAAACACTCCAAATAATGTTACTTGTATAAAGTTTTATTCGCAGGAGTCTGCTTTATTAGCAGGGTATGTTGCTGGTAGAACCACTAAAACAAACAAAGTTGGTTTTTTGGGAGGAATGAGGAGCGATATAATAGATCAGTTTGAGTATGGCTTTAAAGCAGGAGTTTATATTGCTGCCAAAGAGTTAAAAAAAGAAATAGAAGTAATTGCACAATATGCAGACAGTTTTACAGATGTTGCTAAGGGAAAAGCTATAGGAACAAAACTTTACAATAGCGGCTGTGATGTTGCTATGCATGCTGCTGGACCTGTTGGCCTTGGGTTAATTGAATCTGCAAAGGAACACGGGACTTTTGCTATAGGAGTCGACAAAGACCAGTCTGATATTTCCCCTGACTGTGTTTTAACTTCAGCTATGAAAAATGTAGGTAAAGCTGTAGAATTAGTGGGTAAGAGCTTTTTTAATAAAGAAAATTTAGGCGGCAAAACTTTGGTTTATGGTGCAAAAGAAGGGTGTGTTGGTATACCGAAAGATTATAGATTAATGGGTAGAAGTACATACGACGCTACTATGAAAATCCTAGAAAAAATATATGACGGAAAAATAAGCCTCGGAAATATTACTTTAATTATACCTTACAGTGAAGAATCGTATAATCAATTTATAAAAAAATTTAACGGAGCTATTAGATGAATCCGAGAAATGGGAAAAAAACTTTAGTATTTCTTAAATCAATGTGTTTTGTTGCTATTTTTATCATTTTATTTTTGTGCTTGTTTTTCTTTGTTAGGTGCTCTGCAAAAAATAGAGTCAGTTTACAAGATGTCAGAAAAAAAGATGTTTACAAAATCGCAATAGTAACAGATCTTAGCGGTATAAATGACCAATCGTTTAATCAATCTGCCTGGGAAGGGCTTAAAGAGCTAAAAAACGAGCTTGGCGACAAAATAGATATTTCCTACACAGAGCCTAAACAAAGCTCTGACTATAATTTAATTTTAGACAGACTTTCAGACAAAGACTACGACCTAATATACGGTATAAGTTTTTCTTTGGCAGATTCTGTAAAGGAGACTGCCCTTTTAAATTTAGACAAAAACTATATCCTAGTTGATTCTAGCTTTGGTGAAGAAACACCTAACAACGTTGCTTGTGTTACTTTTTGCTCGCAGGAATCAGCCTTTTTAGTTGGGTACATAGCAGGTAAAAAAACTTTAAACAATAAAGTAGGTTTTGTGGGAGGGCAAAGAAGTGAAATAATAGAACAGTTTGAGTATGGTTTTAAAGCTGGCGTTAAATTTGCTGGAAAAGAGCTGGGCAAAAATATTGAAATTGTAACGCAGTATGCAGAGAGTTTTTCTGACGTAGCAAAAGGTAAAGCGATAGGCTCTAAAATGTACAGTGGCGGTTGCGACATTATATTTCAAGCGGCAGGAGGAACAGGATATGGTGTTATAGAGTCAGCAAAAGAAAATGGTAAGCTAGTTATTGGAGTAGATAGAGACCAGTCAGATATAGCTCCTGGAAACGTATTAACATCTGCTTTAAAAAATGTTAATAAAGCGGTCAAATTAGTTAGCGAAAAGATGATTAAAGGAGAAGATATTTTAGGAAAAACTATTACTTTTGGTTCTAAAGAAGGTTGTGTAGGAATTCCTGAAGATCCTACTATTATGGGAGAAAAATTATATAAAGAAGCACTTAGCCTCTTTAGCTGTATAGAAAATGGCTGCATTTCTATTAACGGAAGAATTTTAATTATTCCTGTTAGTAAGGCTCAATATGAAAAATTTTTAGAGCACTTGAACGATATTTAGCAAAAATATTCTAGAAAGGAGACTTTTAATTTATGGAAATTACAGTAAAAGAAGAGCCGAAAGATTATTTTTTACAGATGAAGAATATTACTAAATATTTTGGTAAATTCAAGGCTTTAGATGGCGTTGACCTCAATGTAAAAAAAGGGTCTGTGCATGCTCTTTTGGGAGAAAATGGTGCTGGTAAAACTACTCTTATGAATATCCTTTATGGTCTTTACCAAGCAGATTTAGGTGAAATTTTTCTAAATGGTGAAGTTGTTCAAATAAAAAACCCTAGCATAGCAATAAATTTAGGAATTGGTATGGTTCACCAGCATTTTAAACTGGTGCAAAATTTTACAGTTGCTCAAAATATAATGCTCGGCTGCGAAGAAACAAGTAATTTTGGTATTTTAGATTTTAAAGAATTCGGTAAGAAAATAAAAAAAATAATTGATCAATATGGTCTTAACGTAGACTTAAAGGCTAAAATAGAAGATATATCAGTAGGTATGCAGCAAAGGGTAGAAATTTTAAAAACACTCTACAGAGGAGCAGACCTTTTAATATTAGATGAACCAACAGCAGTTTTAACTCCGGCAGAAATAGAGGAGTTAATAAATATAATATTTAAATTAACCAGTAGTGGCAAAACAGTAATAATAATTACTCATAAGTTAAAGGAAATAAAAGCAGTAGCAGAAAGTTGTACTGTTATTAGAAAAGGTAAATACATAGACACTTTAGATGTAAAAAGCACAACTGAACGTGAGCTTGCTAAAAAAATGGTAGGGAAAGACGTAAAATTAGTAGTAGAAAATCCACCGGAACATCCTGGTGATGTTGTTTTTGAAATAAAAGACCTTTGCATAAAGAAAGACAGCTCAGAAAATCTTTTTGCTGTTAATAATTTATCTTTAAGCATAAAAAAAGGTGAAATTCTGGGTCTTGCAGGAGTTGAAGGTAATGGCCAAAAAGAAATAGCAGAAGCAATAATGGGATTAAGAAAGGTATTTAGTGGTAGTATTAAAATAAATGGGAAAGAAATTCAGAACCTGAGTCCACGTGAAGTAATAAAAAATAAAGTGTCTATTATTCATGAAGATAGACACAAAAGAGGTCTTATTTTAGATTTTTCAGTAGCTGAAAACGCAGTACTGGAAGAATACAGGGAAAAACCTTTTTCAAAGAATGGGATTTTAAATTACAGTGCTATTAATAAGTTCACAAAAGATCTAATAGCTAAATACAAAGTTTCCCCCGAAAAGTGTCATAGAAGAAGGATCCGTAAACTTTCTGGGGGGAATCAGCAAAAGGTTATTATTGGAAGAGAGGTTCACAGTAACCCAGACTTATTAATAGCTATGCAACCTACACGCGGCCTTGATGTTGGTGCTATAGAATATGTACATAAGACCTTGATTGAAGAAAGAGACAAAGGCAGAGCGATACTTTTAATATCTTTGGAATTAGATGAGATATTGGCTCTTTCTAGTAGAGTAGCTGTTATTTATAACGGAGAGATTTTAGGTACTTTTAATAGGGAAGAAGCCAATGAGGAAAATGTAGGATATTTAATGGCAGGAGGTAACGAAAACATAGCATGAAAAAGGCAAAATCCTTAGTTCCACTAGTTTTAAAAAAAGCTTTACTGCCTAAAAGCATCAGAGCGACTGTTTTTTTATGTGAAGAAATTTCGGGGGTTTTTGGTAAGAGAGAAGTTGATGCAGAAAAAGTAGGTCATTCAATGGCGGAGGTAATTAAAATATAGCATGAAGTATGAAAATAAAGTTCTTCTTATAAACATATTAAAAAAGCCGATAGTGTCTACTTTAATAGCTATTTTTATTGGTTTTTTGGTAGCAGGTACTATTATTGGCATTTTAGGGTATAACCCTGGTTCTGCTTTAAATTCTTTAGTTACTGGTATTTTTTCAAGGCCAAAATATATTTTTAAAGTCATAGAAAAAAGTACACCTATGATCTTTTCCGGCATCAGTGTAGTCTTTGCTTTTAAGGCTGGCCTTTTTAATATTGGTGTGGAAGGGCAATATGTTTTAGGCTCTATAGCCTCTACAGTTGTTGGAATTTTATTTAATTTTCACCCCATAATACAGATTCCTTTAGTTATTTTATCTGGTGTGTTGGCAAGTGCTGTATTAAGTTCTATTACCGGATTTTTAAAAGCTAAATTCGGGGTACACGAAGTGATATCTGGAATAATGTTTAACTGGATATGTCTTTATCTTTGCAACTTTGTAGTTAATTTTCCTTTATTTCATAAAGTAAGCACCTCTAAGACTTATTCTATAAATAAGTCAGGTTTTATAACACTCCTTTACGAATGGAAAAAATCCAAAGAGGGCATAGAGTTTTTAAGAGGCAACAGCTTTCTTTCAGATATTCTGCTTAAAACGGACTTAAATGTTAGTTTTTTAATAGCTATTTTGGTGGCCATAACCGTGTGGTTTATTTTATATAAAACTACATTAGGCTTTGGAATAAGAGCTGTGGGGCATAGTCCAAAAGCTGCTGAATTAGCAGGAATTGATGTTAAAAGAAATGTTATTAAGACTATGGGAATATCTGGTGCAATATGTGGGTTGGCTGCCGCTTTAAATATAACAGGAGTTTCACCCCATGGACTTTATCTTTTAAATATGTTTGAAAATATAGGCTTTAATGGAATATCTGTTGCACTAATTGGTGCTGGCTCACCAATAGGGTGTATTTTTTCCGGTCTCTTTTTTGGTGGACTTATTTATGGTGGGAATAATGTACAATCAGATTTAGGAATCCCTTCTGAAATAATTGGTATAACTATGGGCGCAATTCTTCTTTCTATAGCTTTAACTAAATTTATTCCTTCTGTTGTCAAAAAGTTTATTTTTAAAATAAAGGAGAGTGAAGACGAATAATGCTAGATTTTCTGATTCCAATTTTAACTACTACTTTTATGTATTCCACACCTCTTATTTTTGCGGCTTTGGGTGGAGTTATATCTGAAAGATCGGGTGTTATTAATATAGGTATAGAAGGCATCATGACTATGGGAGCTTTTGTAGCGGCAAGTATAGCTTATTATACATCTAATCCCTGGTTAGGACTTTTAGCAGGGGGAATAGTTGGCAGTTTGGTTGCACTTTTACATGCATTAGCTTCTATTACCTTTGCAGCAGACCAAACAATCTCAGGAATTGCTTTGAACTTTATAGGCCCAGGGCTTGCTGTTTTTTTGTGTAAAATCTTTTTTAACGGTCAAACTAAAACTTACCCTATACATAATAAGCTCCCGAAGATTTTTTATAATTTAGACATAACTGTTGTTTTAGCTGTTATTACTGCTGCAGTTTTGTATTTTATTTTTAAGAAAACTAAGTTAGGGCTTAGAATAAAAGCAATAGGCGAAAACCCTTATGCAGCTGACAGCTTGGGCATAAATGTTTATAAAACTAGATACCTTTGTGTTATTGCTTCAGGTGCTTTAGCCGGTATTGGCGGGTCTGTAACTACTCTTTCTGTTATCTCTCAGTTTTCTCCGTCAGCAATTTCCGGGCAAGGGTTTATTGCTCTAGCTGCTGTAATTTTTGGTAAATGGACTTCCTTAGGAGCATATTTTTCTTGCCTTTTATTTGCTTTTGCTCAGGCTTTGGCTGTTACTTTCGGAGGAGCCGATTTTATTCCATCAGAATTTTTAAATATGCTCCCGTACGTATTAACAATATTTATTTTGGTGTTTTTTGTTGGGAAATCATCTGCACCAAAAGCCAATGGGAAGCCATATGTTAAAGGGGAAAGATAATTTCTTTTATAGCTCAAAATTTTATTTTTTATCTTCTTGAAAAACCGGTTTTATAACACCAAAAGTTTAAAATATACTAAAAAAATATGATTTTACTTTTTGAATTTATTAGTCTATGAGTCTTTAGTACCCAAAGATAATGGATAAGCTTTTTGCTAAATTCAAAGATAATTTTTGACTAATTTTTTAAGTGATAGTAATTCTCCTTTTAAAATACCGGCAAAATTTTATATATTTATTTTTTTATTTAAAAAGCTCTTATACGATTCCTAGGCTATTGCACTTCCTATATTTAGTGCTTTTTATTTTCAGCTACTGGGAATACATCTACTGCAAAGTAGATTATAGTTCACCTGCTTTTTGTTGCTTTCAATAGTTTTATTAACAAAGGAGTTTAAATAAAACTATAATAAATACTCAAATAAAGTCATAGAAAATGTTAAAATCTTGAAGGTTACAATCTAAATATGATGACATACTTCAAAAATATTTACGCCTATAAAATATTTTTACTTAGTTCCAGAATTAAAAGAGACGGGGACCAGGGTTGCCCCAAGCTCTATTTTTATATCCGGCGGGTAAATTAACTACTAGCCTTAAAAATCAAAACATATTAATCAGGAAGAGATTGCATTTTAAAAATATACTTATTTTTCCTTAATAAATAATTCTTTGCTTGAATCTACCTAGCTTTTTATTACTTAGTAAAAAATTTTATTTATTAAAGGGTTTAAATATAAATTTTTGGTAAATTTCGTGTTTCTTAAAAGTTTATTTTTTTAGTATTTTTTTAATACTATCCTCTACATCTGACCCTTTAATAGCAAAACCTAGCCCCTCAGAATTTTCAACAGAAGATTTAGCAACAACTATACCGGCAAGTTCTCCATTTAAACGAAACACTCCACCTCCAGAATTACCAGAATTAATTTCTGCGCAAGTTTGCATAAGTTTCATTTGTTTTCCGTCAACATTTACCATTCTTTCTTTAGAACTCACAACACCATCAGTAACACTTCCGCTTAGTTCTCCTAACGGATTCCCAATAACAATAATGGTTTCGCCCAAACGAATTTCAGAGTAATTAGCAAACTTTACAGGAGACAAATTATTTTCATTTATTTTTAATAAAGCTATATCATTATTCTTATCTGCCCCAACATTCACTGCTGAGTAACTTTTCTGATTTCTAAGTTTAACCTCTATTTTTTTTGCGTCGTGAATAACATGTTCGTTGGTTATTATGTAGCCGTCTTTTGAATAAACTACGCCACTTCCAACGTTAGTGTCCGCTACAACATCCACAACAGAATCAGCAACAACATCAACAGTGTCTGCCGTGTTCAGTTCACTTGTATTTATTAGTCTACTAGAAACAATTTCAGGCGAAGGTGTTTTAGTTTTGTCGTATATTAAGGCTCCCAAAAAACCTCCTAGCACACCAATAACAACAAAAATAATAGAAAATAATATAGCTTTCAAATAATAACGTTGACTATTCCTTTTTTCTTTTTCTTTATCCATAACACTTCCTCTTTTTGAAAAATCAATATTTTTTGTAAACATTTGGATTTAAAACATAAACAAAAATAAAAAATTCATCGCCAGACATCTACAATAACTAATTTTTTTAGCATCTTTTATTTATTCTAAATGATACTATTTCTGCAAAAGGTAACTTTAACAAGACCAAACGTAGAACAGCATCTAATCCTAGCTTTCCATTAATTTTAGTTAATAAAACAACTACCTTTAGTAACGGTATTTGCACTATCTACAAAATTAAAAGGTACATTCTTTTGAAAACATTTAAAAAATACCTAATAAAAGATTTCCACATTTTTTAACACCCATTAAAAGGTAAACACTTGAAATAGTCACGGACTTTCTAAAAGTAAAACTTACAAAAATTTATTTTTTAGTTAGCGCTTTTTAAGCACAATACACTGTCATCTGTTCAAAGTTTTTTCAAAACATAATCCGCAGAACGATACTTCTACATGATTTTTTACATTAAAAAATTAGACCATTTTTTTTTTAAAATAGGCACCTGCAAAATAGCTAAAAGCAAAAAATTTTACGTTAAATTTTTATATTGTTCTTAAAAATATCTTATGATTTCATATTGTATACACAAACAAACATAAAAATATAGTAGTACACTATTACTAAAAATATCAAATACTAAATCTTAAAATCCACTTTTTGAGGCTTCTTCTTTAGAACTTAAAGCGCAAGTGGCAAAAAGTATGGCACTGATAAAAACACCACCATAAACACCCTATTTTTTCCTACATTTTTCTTTGTTCTAACATAATCTTTAGCATCATTCCAGCAGAGGCTTTTCCAAACGCTTATTTTTATAACCCATTTAAAAAAACCGCTCACCCAGATAATTAATAGCTGAGCAACGCGGCATATTTTCATAAAACAAAAAATTATCTAGGACCTTGGCTATGATCACGAGTTTGTCTTTCCATTGCTGCTCCCCCGGAGACATCTTTTGTTTCATCTATATTTACTTGCTGGGCACCGTTTTTGCCTGCTTTCTTACCAGTCTTGCCCTTTACTTTTTTCAAAGACTTTTTCATAAAAAGAACCTCCTAAAATACTTCGTAAACTGAAAACTACAATCTACCTTAAAAGCTTAAATCTAAGATAGTATTAACATTGTACAAAAAAATATATAAAAAGTCAAGTTTTTTAAAAAATACAAACAAATAAATCAGAAAAGAATACATACCTTGCTTGCAAAACAAATATATTAAAAAAATAAAATAAGGAAAAAAACAAATACATTGCCCAAACTAAGCAAATTTAAGTAAAAAGATTTATTTTTACCAAGTAAAATTAAATTTTCAAAAAACTTTTTTCCAAGCTACAACCTTTTGAATTTTAAGGTTACCGATCATTTTGTTTTGCCATATTTATCAATATAGCTTTTCTAAAAAGAATACTGAGACGTAAGTAAAATATGCTTTGCAAAAATTAACATAAAAAGCGCCACCAAAGCGCTCTCAGAGATACAATAAAATCTATATATATCACACAAAAATAATTAATAAAAAACAAACGCTTTTGTCTAAATAGGTTTATTGTCTAACAAAGCTTCTTCTCCTATAATACGGCCTCCAGCAAAAGCTTTCAACTCTTCTAAACTTATCTCTTTCTTGTTTCCATAAGTAAATTTGTTTTTAGCCACATATTTACCTTCATTATAATCCTTTTTTTTGTCCTTCATATTAACAAAATCCCTCCAAAAAATTAAGTTTTTGTAAATAAAAATTTAAGTTCCAAAGATACAAAAGGTAAAACTAAACCTATACGCCCCTCTCTCCTTAAAGTATTTAGAGAACTAACCGCCATTATGAACGCAGTTACAAAAAAGGATAACTATAATATACAAATATATTTTTAAAAAATCAATTTATTTTTATATTTATACAAAAAGTAAAATATAAAGAACAATCCATAACATTTGCAGCACAAAATTTGAAAAGATAAAGCTTCCACATTTAAAAAGGCAAAATCAAACGATTTCACCGTGTCAACCTTAAGTTAAGTATAATCTTAGGAATTCAAAAAAATTCCGTTTAATAATTGCAACACAATAAAGGGTGCAAAAAAAATTAAACAAGCTTTACTTTCTAAAACTTTCACCCCTAAAAGCTTTTAAGCGGGCAAAAAAATTCCTTCTTTCTTGCGATGTATATTTTTAAAAGTAATTCCTTGACTTTACACCTATGCAGTCTGCACTGTCCGGCAATACCGTAAACTATCCTATTACTCTTATTTTTTTATGTTCAGATTTACCCACTATTGTTTACGACTTACTATTTATCCTCTTTTAGGGTAATTTTTTCTTCTATAGTTTCGCCACTAATTCTTTTGCTATTCCAAGATCTTTTAGGTCTAAAAACAGTTAAGGTTACTACATCTCCTGGTTTACGCGAATTCAGCTCATCTTTAAGAGTTTCTGCATCTAAAATTTTTGTTCCGTCCAGTTTAGTAATGATATCTCCCTTTTCTATTTTACTTCCTTTTAAGCTGCTGTCTTCTGAAATACCTACAATCAAAACTCCAGGAGGAATATCATAATATTCCGCGTGATACCTCGAAACGCCCTGAACAGTAACCCCCAATTTTACATTTCCTGTACTGTTTCCTCCGGCTATAATTTTGTTAATTATGTCTCTTACTGAATTGATAGGTATCGCAAAACCCATTGCTTCGGTTGGCGGCTGCATAATACCACCACTCATTTTCAGGCTCGTTATACCAACGATCTGACCTTTCATGTTAACAAGTGCGCCACCGGAATTACCAGGGTTAATAGCTGCATCAGTTTGAATAAACTTTACAGGGGGATTTTCTTTTTCATAAACATTTCTCTCTAAAGCAGATATTATTCCTTTAGTTAAAGTTTTAGAAAACTTCATTCCCCCAGGGTTACCTATAGCAACAACATCTTCACCTACACGAAGGTCATCTGAATTTCCTAGGTCTGCGCAAGGCAAATTTTCAGCTTCTACCTTAAGTACCGCAATGTCTCTACTAGCATCAAATCCTACCGTTTTAGCTTCATATTCTTTGTCTCCGTCTTTATTGCTTATAACAACGGTAATTCTATTATTTTTACTATTTCCAATAACGTGTGAGTTAGTAAGAATATAGCCATCTTTTGTTAAGATAATTCCCGTACCCTGACCTTCTTCCCCCAAAGTAGAATTTTCACCGAATGTGATTACCCCAACTATTGACGGAGAAACCTTTTCGAATACCCCTCTAGCATCAGAGACATCACCACCTGACGTAGGCGGCGGTAATACTGGTTCAGCATGAGAATCTTCCTTAGGTAAATCTAACTTTTTTTCTACTGACAAAGGCTTGAAAACATTAAATCTCTCTTTAGAAGAAAAAATTAAAGTTGTAAAAAAAATGGCTAGTAATAAAACTATGGTAGAAAAAAAACACAAAAATTTCCTTAACTTAGCTTTTTTTTCATTTTCTGAAGCCAAGTCTAGATCTACGTAATTAAGCGGTTGAATGTCTGTACTATACTCTTGTGCTTTAACTTCTATTTTTTCATCTTTTTTATTTTTAAAATCATCGAAATTATCTTTCATTGCAAAATCCCCAAATATTAAAAAACTTAATTAAATTATAGCATACAAATAGTAAAAAAGAGCTTTTTTATGTTAGAAAAATAAATTTCGTATTAATAAATAAATACAGAAGATTTTCAAACTAATATTTAGTCGTAATGTATATTATGATTTAAAAAACAAAAAATAACACAGTAGAAAATATTGCTATTAATAAAATATTTTTAATAAAAAATAAGTTTTTTTGAGGAGTAAAAATCTTGTGGACTACTTAAAGGCTTTTATGGTAGGTGGAATAATATGCGCTATAGCTCAAATATTAATAGATAAAGTAAAACTTACACCTGCAAATATATTGGTATCTTTCGTTTGTTCTGGAGTTTTTCTTACAGCTATAGGCATATACGAAAAAATTGTTCAATTTGCCGGGGCTGGAGCAACAGTTCCAATAATAGGTTTCGGATATTCTATGGCTAAAGGAACTGTAGAGTTTATTCAAAAACAAGGAGTTATAGGGGTATTTTCCGGAGGGCTTGGTTCTTGTGCTGCAGGGATTGCTGCTGCTGTTTTTTTTGGGTATTTATCTGCTTTAGTTTCAAGACCAGGAGACAAAAATTAGCTGCTAAAAAACGAACGGAGGATTTTCTACTTTTGAAAGCAACAGGCATAGTAAGAAGAATAGATGACCTTGGTAGAATAGTCATACCAAAAGAAATAAGGCATACACTCAGAATAAGAAAAGGTGATCCCCTAGAACTTTTTTTAGATAAAGACGGAAATATCGTTTTTAAAAAACATTCTTTAATGGGAGAAATTACCAGTTTAGTGGACTGCCTTTGCGAAAGTTTATACAAAACCATAAATCTACCAGTAATAGTTTGCAACAAAGAACAAGTAATAGCAGTCTGTGGCATGCCTAAAAAAGAATGTTTGGGCAGAAGAATATCTGACTTTTCTTTAGAAGATAGTTTACCAACAAAAAATTTCTTTCTGGAAAAAGAACCACTCTACCCCATAGAAGGACTTTCAAAAGAAGCGCTTCTATTGTTGCCAATATCAGTCCAGGGAGATCTTACTGGCTATTTAATAATTTTTAAAAGCAAAAAGAAACCAGAAATACCTCTGGAAGTAATAAAATTACTTATAAATTTTGTCTCTTCCTTTTTATGTTTAATTCTGGATTGATTAAAGAATTTACAGGCAAAGAAAAAATAATACTAAACCGGGGGCTCACTTCAAGTACAAACCTTGCAAGTAACACTAGAATAAAGTAAAAATAAAACCTATAAACATTCCTACAATTGGGTCGCAGGGTTCAAGTTTTCACTCTTAATGTTAATGTGCCAGCCAGTCAGCTTACTAGCAAGTCTAGCATTAATACCTTTGCTACCAATGGCTAAAGAAAGGTCATTCTCTGAAACTATAGCGTTGCAAACTTTTTCATTCTCATCTACAATCTCTACTTCTAAAATATTTGCCGGGAGTAAAGCATTTCCAATATATTCTCTTATATCGTCAGAGTACTCTACAATGTCCACTTTCTCCCCATTTAGATTTTCTATTATAGAGTTTATTCTCATCCCACACTGACCTATGCATGCTCCAACTGGGTCAACTTTAGGGTCTTTACTCAAAACTGCTATTTTACTACGTCTTTCTGGTTCTCTAGCAACAGCAACTATCTCGACTACACCTTCATTTATTTCTGGAACTTCATTGAAAAATAGCTGTTTTAGAGCGTTGTCGCATATTCTAGAGACCATTATTTTTGCGCCTTTAGTCCCCTCTTTAACATCTACAATATAAACTCTTATATGGTCATTTTCTTTAAAATTGTCACTTGGTAATTGTTCTTTCCTAGGTAAAACTGCCTCAACATTACCAATTCTTATACTTGCGGCCATAGTTGCAGGATCCACTTTCTCTACAACAGCAACTACAGACTCTCCTTTCTTTTCCTCGAAATTTTTAAGAATAACACCAGTCTCCCCTTTCTTTATGCCTTGTTTTAGAATAGTCCTCGCTGTTTGTACGGCAATTCTACCAAAATCTTTTGTGTTGAGCTTAACCTCTACTTTATCTCCTAATTTTACTTTTGGGTTAATTTCTAAAGCATCTTCCAAAGAAATCTCGTGACCCTTTTTTTCTACTTTTTCTACAACAGTCTTCCTTAAAAAAACTTCAAATGTATATTTTTTTTCATCTATGTTAATTACCACATCTTCATTACCATCGTAAATGTTGCGACAGGCGGTAACAATAGCTTTACTTATTTTTTCGAAAACATATTCCATTGGTATGCCTTTTTCTTTTTCTAAAATACCTAAAGACTCAAACATTTCTTTGCTACGCATAAATAAGACCCCTTTTAAAATCAAAAAATAAGAGAGCGGGAAAACTTAAAACCCACTCCTCAGCAGTATAAGTCTATATTACTGAATAAAAAATAAAAGATCAAGAGGAATATTCGTAAAAAAGCAATAAAACCACGTGTAACAATACTTGTGTGGTACTAAATTGTTAATACCAAAATAAAAATTTATTTGCCGGAAAAATTATTCTTTCGCGATAAATCTGCTCGTTTTTTTTAACTCCGGACTTTTATGAAACTATTCCAGGGCATTAATATTAAGTTCTGTATTAATATTAAGTTCTGTATTAGTCTTATGTGTTTTACCGTTTAAAATATATTGATCTTCTTCAATTTTTTTAATTATAGAATCCAAAAGAGCTTGCATTTCTTTTATTGTTACTTTTTCTTCGAAAATCCCGCCTTTCAAACTATATTCAATAGAAGTTCCGTATCGGTCCGCTGACCTGCCACTGATAGTTAAATTTGGACCATTCTTAGTACTAAAGTCAAAAACTATTTGTTCTATTTTAGTTTTTACTCCACGAAAATTTACTGTTGGTTCTTTCTCTTGACCAAAAAAATTAAACTTTAGCTTACCGGAATAAGATTCTGTAAGTTCTAATCCCAATTTTTTAAAAGACTCAAGAAACTTCACCATAAACTCAAAATTTTGCATAGAACTGAAAAGTTTTACATTGTCGTCATATTTATCTTACCAGTTATAAAGGTAAAAACCTTTATAAAAATCGCCTTCAGTGTCACTTAAAAAGTAATGTATTCTTTCTGGTTGACCATTACTTTTAAAAAGGCGAAATCCAGCCTTCTTTCCGGGCGAAACTTCGTGTGCAATATCTTTATATGGGTCGCCTCTAAACATGTGTGGCAGCACCTCCTTTTCAGCCACAGTTTTTGTTTCGCATTTGGAGAAATATTCTTTAATTTTTTTACAGTTCTCAGACATTATTGATTTTTTAATTCTATTTTCAAAAAAACTTTTAAGAAAACCCCAGCCAATAAAACTAGCAAAGCGATACATATAACTACTATCGAGCCTATCCTCCAATTGATCTGCAGTAGTTAAAACACTCGGCGCAGCAGCACTACTTAAAGCTGTAGCAGTACTAATTATTTGAGCACCTCTTCTGTAAAATTTCTTGCTTGGCATTGTAAAAATCTCCCTTACAAATATAAATTTCGCTAAAGATTGTATCACATATTAAAATGTCAATTTTTTTTTATAATTTAATTATGTCTCTAAATTTTTTTACAAACACACCTGCAACCCACTTAAAAATATTTTTTGAAAAAGTGGCGCATAAAACAGTTGAGTGCACAATTAATTTAACTGGAGCTCAATTAATAGCCTAAAAAAGATTAAGCAAGACTATCTTTACTGCGCATAGTCGCCCTAACTTAGGTTTATATCTTTACTTACATTATTTATTTTTTTCTCATTTGTTTTTTCGTTTTCACTCAGTTTAGAAACTATTGCATCTACCAAAATGTTCATTTCCTCTATTGTTATTTTATTTCCGTCTCCTCGTGAGTCCAACAAACAATCTGTTAGCATATAATCTCCCTGCCCAGGCTTTTCTGATTTACAACAAACAAGTAAATCCGCTGCATAGTCTTCATAGCGTATAGCATCCACTGCACCTTTGTTATGATAAACTGGGAAGAACTTTGGTACCAATGATACTATACTTATTGACTCAATCTTTAAATTTTTTCCTAAAAAATTTACTAAAAGTGGCTCTTCTGAAAAATCTAAAAACAAATGATTTTTTGAAGTATTAAATTTTTGCAATTTTTCAAAAACAGAACTAACAAATTTTGTGCGCTGCAGGTCTTTTAAAACCTCACAACTATCTTCATAACCATCAAGTAAGTGGCTATACAATAGTTTGCCAGACTCTCCAGCAGGTAATCCATCGTTAATCTTTTTTACATCGCTCTCTTCTAATATGCACTTTATATTAGAAGATCCACGATCGTAGTTAAAAATCTGAAAAACAATATTTTTGCCAGGAGAAACCTTATAGCTAATAGTTCTTTTAGTTAATTCTTCACTGTCCCAGACAGCACGCACTTTTTCAACTTTTGCGTTTGAAAAATAGCTCTCAATCTTCTTTCTGTTTTCAGTGAACATATTTATAATATTGTTGCTTCTAGTCCACCATCTAATAAAGTAAATCGATAAGCCAGTAAGAAAAAGCATTAAAAAAATGTAAAAAACATCAGATTTATATTTACCTTTTAGTGAATTCGACTTTACCGACGAATTCGGTAAAATTGTACCATTAGAAAGTGCCACGTCAATAGGTAAAAGAGGAATTTTGTCATTAATATTTCCTTTATCCACTTCATCAATGTTACCCCCGGCAGGCACCTCTTCAACAGTTCCTTTTAAAGGACGACTCACACTTTTCTTCTTTTTGTCAGTGAATATATTGTTTCTGATGCACCACCCGGCAAAGCTCCACAATAAACCAATAAAAAAAAACATCGAAATATAAAAAACATTAGATTTATATCTATCTTTTAGTGAATTAACTTTAGCTGCAGAACCCAATAAAGTCACATTATTACAAAGTGCCACTGCACTAAGCAAAGAGAAGCCTCTTCTAAAAAAATTTCGCCCGTTAGACACATGTGCCCTCCAAATATTATCTCGTTTTATTATACAATAAATAAAACAAAAAATCAATGTATATTAGAATTATAATACAAAATTATTAAAAAATAAATATTTTGCTACATATAAATAAGAGCTTGTCTGCACAACTTTTTAGTTGCTTTTATATATTATTAGTACAAGCTCCTTAGCACTAAAATATTTATTCTTAGGGACTTTAACATGTGCTTAAGAAAAGAGAAATTAGTGCTAGTACAACAAACCAATTATTTGTATTTACTTAAAAAAATTTTAATATCTAAATTTTATTTCTTGCCAAGACAGCTTAACTTAAAGAGCGCTTCTTACTTAGCGCATCTAATACATTTATTCATTTTGTGCCATCTAAAAAAGCAAATTGGAAAATCACAGAGCTTTCAGGAGAAAAAGTTGAAAAAAAGAAAAACCAAAAAGATCAGTATAAAAAGAAAAATTTTAATTTTTTTGCTGATTTTTTTATTTTTGTTCTTTCTTTTGGATTTAAAAATAAGACCATTAATTAAATCTGCTGCTTCTAACAGAGCACAAGTTATATCTACCTCTATAATTAACGATGTCGTTCTAAATGAGCTTTCTAAGCAGGATATTAATTATTCAGATATGGTAACTTTAGAAAAAGATCCTAAAGGGAGTATCTGTGCTATTAACACTAATATAAAAAAAATAAATCTTTTAAAAACTTCTGTGTGTTTGGGTATTCAGGAAAAAATATCTAAAATAAAAAAAGATACTTATAACATAGCTCTAGGAAGTTTAACTGGTACAGAACTTTTAAATGGCCGAGGAGCTAAAATCCCTTTAAAGCTTTCTCTTTCTGGAAATGTAAAAGCAAATTTTAGGAGTAGCTTTGAAACTGGTGGAATAAATCAAACAAAACACCAGCTTTACTTAGACATTAGTACTAAAGTTTCTGCTTTTATTCCTGGCTACCCCACAACCTCTACAATAGAGACTTCTGTTCTTATTGCTCAAACAGTCTTAATTGGAGACGTGCCAAAAGTTCTTTTAAAGTAAAAACATAAAAACTTTTCTTATTTCAATGTTTATAACTTGAATCTAAAAATAATTTTAAAAATACACATTTTTTCTGTTCTAATTTTTGAGCTATAAAAATTTACAATAAGCTAATAATTACGTCATGAAACATCTAAAAATATAAAAACGGCAAAGTTAGAGCCAAACGAAAATAAAAAAATTTATAGATTTTATATTTATAAATTTTTTAGAGCTGATGCTAATTTTATTCACAAAACAAGAATATAGCAATTTTTATATGATTTTGCATGTAAAAATTACACCGCTGTGTACAACGAATTTAAAAGTAATGTTTTATAAGATAACGTAGTTAACGTCTATACATAAAAAAATGTTTATTATAAATTTTTTAAATAAATATGTTTTATTAAAAAAGTTTACATTTAATTACATAAAAACATTTAAAATCTTATAATTAAATCTTTTGAATAAAGAAAGTGGCAGTAAATGAAAAATAAAACAGTTCTTATAACCGGTGCATCGCATGGTATTGGAAAAGAGATAGCAAGAGTTTTTTCAAAAGAAGGATACAGAATAGCTTTAAATTACTTCAACTCTGAAAAAAAAGCGAGATCTTTAGAAAAAGAATTGAAATTAGCAGGTCACGATGCTTTAGCTATAAAAGGAGATGTATCGAAATCTTCAGATGTAAAAAATATGGTAAAAGAAGCAACAGATTTTCTAGGCCACATAGACGTATTAATAAATAACGCGGGAGTAAGCCTTTACAAACTTTTTTGCGAAACCACTGAAAACGAGTGGGAAGAAATCTTTAAGGTCAACGTAACAGGAACTTTTAATTGCTGCAAGGAGGTTCTACCTCAGATGGTAAATAGAAAAAATGGAAAAATTATAAATATATCTTCTATTTTAGGTTTAGTAGGGGGTGCTATGGAAGTAGCTTATTGTGCTAGTAAAGCTGCTATAATCGGGCTTACTAAGGCTCTTTCTAAAGAGGTTGGTCCAAGCAACATAAACGTTAATTGTATAGCACCGGGCTTTATAAAAACTAAGATGAATAAAAACTTAAGTGCTAACGATATTAATAGCATCAGGGGAAATACATCTATTTTAAGAGTAGGAGCCCCAGAAGATGTAGCAAATGCGGCTTTATTTCTGGCTTCAAATAAATCCAATTTTATTACAGGAGAGGTCCTGAAGGTAGATGGTGGACTTATAATTTAATTTATAAATAAAATATAAAAAACTATTTAAATTTTTAAATGGAGGCAACTGTAATTACAGACTTTAATTTTTAGTGATTACAATCGCCAATACTAAAACCAGAAGGGAAAGTGAAAAATTGTTACAAGAAGAAGTGAGTGTTTCCTAAATAGAGGTTATTTTGTTACCAAAAATTAACAAATTTATATAAATTAATAATATTTATTTAGGATCTATATTGCCCTTATTTTAATTTATGTGATTAATAATTTTTATAATATACCCAGAGTTTTAGCATTGCTTATAAAAGTATCCCTCTCTGCAAATAACAGTAAAGTTAAATAATTAGACTTAATTTTAATATTATCCTTTCGATTAATTTCTATTAAGTTTTTACTTACAAAACTGAATTTTTTAAAACTGGACAGATATATCAGGCAAAATAATTAAAAATCTTAAATACAAAGATTACAGTTTAGAAAAAAGTCTTACCGAAAAAATTGCTATTACTTTAAAAATAAGCTTTTTACTTAGTGCTCCCTAATTTTAGTATTGCTCAAAAGTCTACCTGGCTTTTGCACCGCCAAAATGTAAACGGCAGAAACAACACCTGGCTGAATAAAAGTTGGCTTTTATTTAAAACTTTATTCATAATATTTTATTACAAAAACTGGTGCGGATAACAGGACTTGAACCTGCACGGAGTACAACCTCCACAAGGACCTGAACCTTGCGCGTCTGCCAATTCCGCCATATCCGCAAGTGACCCGTACTGAACATAAAAAGGCTTCTTAAAATAAAGTACCACTAAAAGAACATAACAGAAAAATAAAAAAAATCAAAGTATTTTTAAAATGTGCTATAAACGTATAGATGCATAAAATTGAGCTAAGGGCAAAAGTATAAAAAATTTAAAACACAGGGTAGACAGAACAAGCATAAATCGAAGAAGCGCCACTAGTATGTGTTTACATTATTTTTTACACACAATTACTATATTTTTTGTTCAGTCCGTTTGTTTAGTACTACCTATTTCTATTAGTATAAAAAAATATACAAAGTACACCTGATATTTTTTAAAATTTTGGCAAATAAATACTTCCAATTAAACTATATAAAGTCCTGTTTTAAAAATTAACAAAAGTTGATTCTCAAAAACCTCTAACATAGATGCTACCTTGTAACACTAAAGCAAAATAGCTGTGTACCATAAACAATTTAAAATTTTAAGAAAATAGGGTAGCAATAAAATCAAATAAATTGCTAAATTATAAAACAATATAAATTTGTTTTTCATTGATGATCTATAAATAAAATCCTCAGATGTATGCTCAAATTTTTGAGAATATATCTTTTACAAAATTCTTCGGCTTATAATTATTTAAAAATTACATTCTAAAAATTTCTTATAAATAGACCCATAAAATAACCAATCTATAAAATATTAGAATCGGAAGAAAAGCTATTTTTATGGCTTGGCTAAAATTTGCAATATATAGAGTTTACAAAACAAAAAAACTTAAATTTTGAATAGTAAAAAATTTAAAATTGGTGTTTTTAATTCTATTTATTAAAAAAACAGTCATCACGTTGTTTTTTATTAGTTGCACAATAACCAACTTTTTTATTCGATTTTGGCATTTACTGTTTTCTTGTTGACTTGCTTAAAATTTTTAGTAGAATAGACGTGTAGTGGTGTTTCAGGAGAGGTGTCCGAGCTGGCCTAAGGAGCACGACTGGAAATCGTGTAGGTTGGTAACACAGCCTCTGGGGTTCGAATCCCCATCTCTCCGCCAAATTGAAAAGGCAAAAAGTCTTACAGTCTTACCAGTAAGGTGTTTTTTGCAAAAATAGCTCTGCGTGGGTTTGTGTTTTGGTCTGTTATGTTTAGTTTGGAACGCTTGTGTTCCGGGAATTTTTGATGTTTTGTTTTTAAAATAAAAAAGTTGCTGTGTTGCAGTGTAAAGGTTCTTTGTTTCGTAAGGTTTTTTTGCCGTTTTTGGCATACAGTTATAAAAATTTCTGCTTTAAAAGTTTCCCAAACGTCAAAGCCTGCCAAAAAAATTAAAATAAGCTTATTCTTTATTTAGATTTTAGCTTAATTTTTTCCATAAAAATTTTTCTTTTTTTGCATGTTGTTAATTTTTTCACAGTGGTGCTAAAACATTACTAAGAATATCTATACCAAGTTAAAACTTTGCTTTGCTACGCTTTTTTTAAAACCAAGTAATTATGTCATTGGTCTGGCTCTATAATTTAATAACGATCATTAACACGTTCAATAAGTTCTACACTAATAACGTAAAAAACATGCTGACGAATAAAAGGCAAAAAATCCGAATTTTTTTACCTTTAAAAATATTTAGATGTATAACTATCGGTTTTCATAAAAAACATTATTGAAATAAAATATTTAAACCATATTTTCGAGTTTATAAATACCAAAAAGCACTAAAACCACCTTTTTTAGTTTTGACCCAACATGACATTCCTATAATTTTTTATTTAAATTTTTTTGAAAGTACTATACAGTACTACAAAGCGGGCGGGTTAAGCAAACAAAAAATTATAAATCTTAAAATTCAAAGTCCTACTTTCCTATAAAAAACGCATTTTAAAATTTACTTTTCTTCATAAAATAAGTTTTTTAATTGAATCTACCAGGTTTTAACATCAACATTAAAAACATTGTAGCATATAACTTCTGGGTTATTGTTCAAACGACTCACCCGCCTCTTTTGCAAATCTTTTTTATTTAAATTTTTTCGCTAGCTGCTTCTTTACTCATAATATAAATTTTAAATCTGATACAAAAATAATATATTTTTCATAAAAACAAAAATATACCATGTTAGTTGTGTAAAATATTTTAAAAATCTAGTTTATAACCTATTTAAAAGTCTAGAAAGTGCTTCACCAACTAATATTCCAGAATAAACGGCTTCTTCTAATGTGTTGGCATCAGTTCCCACTTCTATTAGTGTTGACCCTTTAGTTAAATGCTGGTTATACCTAGCGTGAGTAAACAGCAATGCTCTAACAAGGCCAGGGTACAAAGTTTCTATTTCTCTTTGTAGCTTTAAAGAAAACTTTAAATTTTCCTCCCAGTTTGGGTAATCTAAACTTCCGTCTGTATTGCACCCGGAAATAATCATAACCTGAGCCGCTTTTCTTCCGTCTATTTTTACAGTAGGTTTTATTTTTTTTCTGTCTTTATATTCTATTGTATCTCTGTGAATATCTAAAACTACCTTTAAAGATGGGTTTTTTTCTAAAAGTCTTTTTACAGTGTTCTCAGAACGTTTATAAGACCCTGTATACATAGGGACATCGTGGTAAGTAACGTCATGAATAGTTTTTATTTCATTTTTTTCAAGAACTTTACAGATTGCGTCGCCCACTAAAGTTACGTTTCTGCTATTATTTGTACTATGAAACTCTGTATTTTGGTAATAAAAACCTCTGTCTTTGTCCATGTAAGACTCACTTGTATGTGTATGCATAACTAAAACTTGAGGGTCATTATTTTTTTGTATTTTAAAGTCTAAATTCTCATTTAATTTTTCTAAAAAATTTATATTTAATTTAGTCTGATTATTAACAAAAAAGTTACCACACCTAATTCCAGAAGTCCCAAATAAACATTCCTTTATGCTAAAAGTTTCTTCATTCTCTTGATGCTTAAATTCATAAACAGGAACCTTTTTTAATATTTTGTCTATATAATCTATATTCTCTTTAATTTCTACACTTTTTTCTTCTTTTGGCTTAACTTTTAAAGAATAAGATTTTAAATAAACACTATAGTTTTCAGTATTTACTTTATCTAAGTTTTTATTCTTGCTCACTTTTGAAACGGTAGGAAGAGAAAGTTTTAGTGCCAATGTGCTAAATGTGCCTCTGCTATTTTTTATTTTTTCACTGGTAGATAATATAAAAGAAAATGAAACAAAAGATAAAGCTAAAAAGGAAAAAATATAAACTAAAGAAATTTTTAAAACTTTTTTTAAAATAGCCATTACTTTTAAAGTCCTTAAAAATTTTTTGCCCGTTATAGTAATATATTCGGCTCTATTTTTGATATTTATAAACTTTTTATCTTTGGCTTTATTAAATTAATTTAGTAATTTTTTATAATTTACTTTACATTTTTTACATAATGTGGTAAAATTAGAAACTAAACAGTGTTTGGGTTTTGTGTAGATTTAATTAAAAAGTTACTTTTGTTGCTTATTTGTTTTTTGGGAGGATTTAAAATGGCAGGTAATTTACTAAATTTAGCAGTTGCTGGTGCTTTATTTTCGAAAAAAATTAAACCGTCTAGGCAAAATAAAAAGCTGGGAGCGGCTGTTTTAGGCTCTGTGATGCTATCTAGTGCTGCCACAAGCTTCACTAATACAGTTTCAGCTTCGGCCACAGATTCTGCGAATAAATCTGAAACCAAAAAAACGGAATCTGGGGGATTTTTTAGCAAAATAAAATCCTGGATAAAGCCTGCTATTTTAACCACGGGTGCTTTAGTAGCTGGTACTTTGGCTGTAAGAAAAATACTTCCTAACAGTTTTTTTGGCAAAATTATGTCTGTAGTAAAACCTACAGCTTCAACCTTATTCTCTGGTGCTACGGGAGTCCTTGGGGCTTTAAAGTTTATTCTTCCTCTGGGAAAAGACGCTATACAATCTTGGTTTTTTTACAAGATGTACGCTCAAGGGTTTGTGCAAAACATCATGCCAAAAAAAGAGTTTAAAATGAAAAGTGTAGTTGAAACTAAAAGACAGCTAGATCTACTTTCGAACGCAATAGTTGGGCAAAGTGAAGCGAAAAGAAAAATAAAAAATACAATAATAAATATGGCACATACATCGCAAAAAGGAGAAAAGGCTAAACCGGTTGTTTTTTACTTTTCAGGGCCAACGGGTTGTGGTAAAGACCATACAATAGAGAGACTTATAAATCCAGTTTTTGGTGGAGAAAAAGGAGATGTTTTTTATTTTGACGGCTCATGTATTGACCAAAATTCCGAAACCCCAGTAGGAAAGCAAGTTTTTGGTTACCACATGATAGGTGGGCAAAGCAAAAATGCACAAATATGCATATCCCCTGTTGTTTCAGCCATTAGGAATGGGTGTAAAGTCATAGTTTTTGATGAGTTCGACAAAATTGTTATGAAAGATGGAAGAACAGCAGCAGAATGTATGGATGAAACCATGAGGACTATATTAGACAAAGGAAAAATTTCCCTTCCAGATTCCTCTGAACTTGACTGCCACGGGGTAGTTTTTTGCTTTACTACAAACGAGCTGCCAGAATGCTTAACAAAAGTAAATAACTTTGAAAAATTAGATATAAGTAAAATAAAAGACCCTACAGGGTCACATACTGTTGTAAGGCACGATAAATCCCTTCTTTGTAGAACTAATTTTGTTCCTATAATAATGAATCAGTTAAAAGGTGAAGACCTTTTAACATTATGTAGAGACAAACTTTTGGATATGATGCTTGACTTTAAAGAAAATTACGGAATACAACTTTTCCACTTAGGAAACTTTGAAAAAATTTGTAACGAGATAGCAAAGGAAGCGGAAAAAAGAAACGAAGGGGCAAGAGGAGTTGATAAAGTCATTAATGAAATGATTTCACCAGTAGTAATGCAAAAAGCTGTCCTGCCGTTTCTCTCAAAAGTATCTAATGAGGGCAGTACTAATGAAAAAGATGATGAAAATGACGAAAGTGTAAGCAAAGTAAATATTGGTTTGAATTTTATACTTTCTTACAACCCAGAAGAAGGATCATTTGACTGCAGCTTATTTCAAGTTAGCAAAAAAAGAATTATACCGCTAGATCTTGACGAAGACGGTAATTTACTGCCTCCGAATGAAGAAAAAATTATTGATCTAGTTAAAGAAAAGCCAAAAACCAGCACTACTGAAAAAGAAGGTAGCTTAGTTGTTGATAAGCCTCCTGCACCTACACAAAATAAGTCAGAGGATCACCCAGAATCTGAAGGTAAACCGGCACCAACACCCGCACCTTTGCCAGGCCCTAAAAGATAAAAAAGCACTAGAGGTATAGGGGGGTATACATTGTGGCAAGAGAGTTTTTCTAAAAAGATGGTAACTTAATTGTTAGCAAATTCAAAAAAGCCTAATCTGAGTAATTTCAGGGTAACATTAAAAAGTTGGGTGCATGTTATTTTCAGCATCTGCAGCCGGACAAAAATATTGTATTTATAGGGAACGGAGGCTATATCAGCGAACGTGTCTTATTTATCTTAAAAAAAGGTGGTAGTGTTTAATTATTATCGGGTCCTCTGCACTTGAGCCAAACAAGTCAGGGAGTCACTTAAAGTCTATATATGTACCAACAACAACATCTGCAGCCAACAATAAAATATAAAAAGTTACCAATGTAAGTATCGGAGCAAGCTTGTTTTTCTATTTTTTTAGAGCGTTTTAAAATTTATTTTTTTGTAATTTTAAAAGCATAAAAAATTTTTCTTAATTAAACACCAATATTATAGCATTCGTGTTTACTGGATTTTCTAAAATTTTTATATTGTAAGTTTTTAAATTTTAAAGAGGTTATATTCTTTATTGATGATTCGTATAGATATTTTATGAACTTTTTTTACGGAGCAATTTTATGTATTTAAAACTTAAAAAATATTTTAAAACATGGGTCATCTTTTTTGTAACTATTATTTTTGTTTTTAATTCAGAACCTAGAATGACTTTTTCCTTGGAAAATTTGGATCTTAGTGCTAAATCTGCTGTCTTAATGGAAGAAAGTACGGGGCAAATTCTTTACGGAAAAGAAACAGATGAAAAAAGAAGTATAGCTTCTATTACTAAAATCATGACCTTACTTTTAATTATGGAAGCACTAAAAGATAATAGAACAAAATTAACAGATAAAGTAACAGCTTCAGAACACGCAAAGTCTATGGGCGGTTCACAGATTTGGCTAAAATCTGGTGAAACCATGAAAGTAGAAGATTTAATTAAGGCCGTAGTAATTGTTTCTGCTAACGATGCCGCTGTTGCCTTAGCAGAACACATTTGTGGTACAGAAGGTAACTTTGTAAAGAACATGAACAAAAAAGCAAAAGAACTAAATCTTAATAATACTCATTTTAAAAATTGTACTGGACTTGATGAAGAAGGCCATTTTTCTACCGCTAAAGATATAGCAACAATGGCAAGAGAGTTAATTAAATACAAAGAAATACTCAGACATACTACAACCTGGATGGATCACTTAAGAGACGGTAAAAGTCTTTTAGTTAACACTAACAAATTAATTAAAAGCTACAGGGGGATTACTGGTCTTAAGACTGGTACTACGGACGACGCTGGCTGCTGTATATGTGCAACTGCCAGAAGAAACGATACAGGTCTTATAGCAGTAATTTTAGGCTGTGAAAAATCGGAAGATAGATTCAAAGATGCAGAAAAACTTTTAGATTACGGTTTTAATAATTTTTCTTTTGTTACACCTAAACTAGATACCATAAATTTAAGTCCTATAAAAGTTTTAAAAGGAATTAAACAAAATATAAAATTAGAAGTTCTAAAAGACAAAAAAATTTTAATACCAAAAGGCAGTGAAAAAGACGTAACTAGTACGGTTGAAATAAAAGATGCTGTCTGTGCACCTTTAGCTAAAGGCCAGGCATTAGGGAAGGTTATTTATAAAATAAAAGACCAGCAAGTAGCTAGTTTGGATATTTTATCGAGCGAAGACTGCCCGAAAGCAACTTTTGGGAATATCCTCAAAAATTTTGTAAAGTCTTTCGTGGGTGGATAGCTTTTTTAGCAGTTTAAATTTTCGAACTAAATACTATTTTTCTTAAGTTGTGTATTACTGGGTTTTTAATTTGAAGAAAAGGCAGTTCAAATCATAGCTTTATATAATAAATTTAAAGAATCTTAATTATTTATTTTTTATTAAAAACTTTTCTTTTAAAAGAAATTTACAGCATGTGTCTTGTAGTTTTTTTGTTTTAAAATTTTCTAAAACAAAAAACAACGTTATTTAAATATTAAGTTAAAAAAATAGCGAAACCAACGTAGTTTCGCGAAGTATTACTGTTTAGAGAAGCTGTAAAGTGGCTAATTTTTTTATTTCCCAAGAATAGCACCCCTTATTTCGGCTTTGCCTGCCTGAACCCCTGATTGATAAGCTTCCTGAATATGTTTTGTTTCCTCTTCATCAATGTAGTCAGTACTAACTCCTAATTCTTCTGCTCTTTTCTTAGCATCCCCAGCCCAGTACGCTGTGTCTAAAACTTTTCCTGTTTTATCATCAACGATTTTGTTCGTAGTAAATGAATGCTTTTCAATATAACCCCACCACTGGCTTTGCTTAAATTTTGGTTAGATAATGTCTTATTTTTTTGTTTAGCCATAAAAAATCATCTTCTCTTTTTGTAAAAATATAATATACGAACTAAAAAAGTTCATATATGAATAAATTATATAATAAAAAATGTCAAATATTTTGTTTAATATATCAAATAAAATAATATTTTTTATTAAAATTTCTTGGCAAAGGAAAACTGTTTGCCATTTTTTAAAGTACATTCAATATAATTTACAAAAATTGTTTTAATCTTTAGCTTAGACAATTTTTGGTGATATTTTTTAAACCTTTTAGATATGTTGCTATGAGTATATTAAGATGGAAAATATAAAAATTTTTGAATACTGCAAAAATTTTTTCTGGAATTTTTACCTTAACATGTATAAAGAGTACACTTTATTTTCTGTAAAATCTAATGAAATAAAAAAAGCTAAAAACCATAAAAAGTGTAGCGTTAAAACTAAAAAATCACACCGGGAAAGTAACCATAAATATTAAAGTTCGAAGAAATATAATTTAGAAATAATGTACTTTTTGGTCCCAATTTATCTTAAAAAGGAAAGTTTTGTTATTCACAAATTTACGGTCTTTTCTAAGCATAAATTTTTGTTAAAATTAGGATCTATCAATAAAAAATATACAAAATTTTAAAATTTTTGCACATTTTACGAAAATTTAAAATACATAATTAACTTCTTATGTAGTGTAAAATTGACAAATACTACACACAGAATGGCTAAAAATTTAAAAAATTATAACTAAAAAAATATAGGGCATATTTTGCAAACTAATTTTATTAAAAAATAAAGTTTATTTCTTGAATATATCTGACGCTAGAAAAACTACTCTTATATCTACTTACTTTTAATAAAACCCAAGTACACAATCCATGGGCCTAAAACTAATCCTTTTTTTTATTAAAAAATTTTAAAAACAAATTCCCAAGAAAAGGTATTTTCTTAATTTCTTCTGGCAAAATAATTTTTAGGCAAATTAGAAGAATAAAATACAGAGCTAACGAAAGAATTAGGGAGAATATAACAGTGAAAAAATTATTAAAAACATTAACAAACACGAATTTAAAAATAACCAGGCTTATTCCAAAAAGGCTAGAAACCATAACTGGCATAAAAAAGGTTTTTGAAAAATCTAGTTTTATGTGATTTTTCTTAAGTAGCATAAAAAGGGAAACGGCCAAAATAAATAAATAGCCAGCAAGAGTTCCAAGGCCAGCACCACCAATATTAATTCTTGGTATTCCAACAAAAATATAGTTAACAATAATCTTTAAGATTAGCCCTAAAGAAACTATTTTTAAAGGCAAATCGACCCTTCCTACCGCCTGCAGCATACTGGTAACAGGCAAACTGCAAGCCTGAAATATAACAGCGAAACCCAAAAGAGGTATTACTTTAGAGGCCACAAACACAGCTTCCGGTCTGTGAGGGTAAATTAACATTAAAAGATTAGGGCCTAATACAGAAACGAAAATTCCAGCAGGTACTGTAAAAAGCAGCATCATTTTAATTACAGATTCCACGCTTTTTTTTAGCTTTTCACTATCTTTTTTTGTAAAGGCTCTAGTAACTGCAGGCAAAGAGACTGTACCAAGTCCTTGCGTTATAGCAGGAATCATCATAACAAGTGGCGTAGTAAAAGAAAAGCACCCAAGCAAAAAGCCGTGAATGTTGTCTAAATCTGAAGAAGGTATGATATTTTTGTACTGTGAAAGCAAAGTTTCAGGGTCTAGTAGCATAACGTACCTGATTCTTTCTAATATTAAAGTTACATCTATAAAACTTGCTATATTAAAAAATATAGACCCTGCACCAATCGGGATAGCTGTCTTAAAAAGAGATTTCACTGTATTTTTTTTACTTTCAGGCTCAGGTGAAGTTAACAAGTTTTCCTTTGTAAAACCGTCCCCTATTTTTTTGTGAGTAAAATATAAATACAAAAATCCCAGCATAGCGCCGAAGGTGACACCAAAAATTGCTCCTGATGAAGCTAAGGGTATAACTCTTTTCATAACCTCCTGTAAAGAAGAACAGCTAAGTCCAAAAAAGGTTCCTTTTTGTAAAAATTCTTTTTTTGAAAAGTCTATTATGAAAAAAGAAACTAAAAATCCAATAAAAAACTTACAACTTGCCTCTATAATTTCCGAAACGGCAGTTGGTATGACATTCCTTAAACCCTGATGATAACCCCTATATATAGACATTAAACAAGCAAACAAGAGAGTTGGTGAAAGAGCAATTATTGCATATTTGGCGTCTGGAATTTTCATTAGATCTGGCACAAAAAAAGAAGCCAAAATCATTAAAATCATACCTATAAATCCTGTATAAAAAAACATAGGTACACTGACTCTGTAAATTCTTTTTACGTCTTTATATCTCCCTAATGCTATATTTTTAGAAACAAGTCTTGCAACGGCTACTGGAAAACCTGCAGTTGAGAGTGCAAAAAGTGGATTATATATTTCGTAAGCTACTGTAAAACAAGTTGCACCTACAGGGCCTATCATTCCTGTAACAAAAACCCTAAACATCATTCCTAAAACTTTTACAAGAAAAATACTAAAAGTTAAAATAAACGTTCCTTTAGCCAAAGACTGCTTTCTATTTTTTCTTATTTTTAAATCTATTTTTTCTTTCATAATTACTTAAAACCTTATAAAAAAGACCTAATCTTTTAGCCTAAAGACACCATTTTTAGAGTTTAACGAGAACCTTTTACCTCTACCATTATTTCTTAATCTAACTTCCTTACATTTATTTATAATCCCATAGTAACTCACTAATTTAAAATTTTGGCACGGCGCCTTACGATAGAATTAACCACAAAACAAACAAAAAACTTGACAATATCAAATTATTTTTGTACTATATATCGGTAATTTTCAAGCAAAAAGAAGACGACCCCACTTAGTATTTGTAACATTTTTTGCATTCTAACATATATTATTGGTTTAAGGGTAATAGTATTCTTTAAAAATGGAGGCAAGGGTTAAAATGAAAGTGCGAAAGAAATCTCTGGGTCTTGTTTTTTTATCTTTTCTTGTTTTATTATCTGTCATGATTGGCATGTTTTTTACCTTTAAAAAAGATGTTGCCAAGGTAAAAGCTGAAAGCTTAGGAGAAAGCAAAAGTAATATTAAAATCTCTGTTATTATACCGGTTTATAAAACGGAAAAATATTTGGACGATTGCTTAAAAAGTGTAACGAACCAAACTTTAAAAGATATAGAAATAATATGCATTAACGACGGTTCACCAGACAATTGCAAAAATATTCTTGATAAGTGGGCAAAAAGGGATAGTAGAGTTAAGGTTGTACATCTTAAGCAAAATAAGGGAGCTTACTTTGCTAGGAATCTGGGACTAGATTGCGCTAAAGGAAAATACGTAACTTTTGTAGATTCAGACGATACTTTGGACATACATACTTTCGAATTTTGTTATGATGAAGCTGAAAAACAAAAAGCAGATATTGTGGTACATAATATACAAAATTCTACAGATTGTAGTCAAAAAGATAACCTTTTTTACGGTCCCACCTTTAAGTGCATAACGCCTAACTTATGGGCCTGTCTTTATAAAAAGGATCTTATAATTAATAGTATGGTTAGATTTTATGAAAATCTTCGTTCCTCCCAAGATCAAGCCTTTAACATGCGAGTTTTTCCCTTAGCAAAAAAGATAGTTCTTAAAAACAAATCTTTTTATCATTACAATACTAAAAATCCTAGATCTATAATGAAAATAATAAAGAGTGCGGATCATTCTAGAAATAATGCACAAGTTACAAAAATTGTATATGATGACTGGAAAAAGAGAGATTATTTTAAGAAAAATGAAGCTAAGGTAGAATTTTTAAAGTGGTGGTCTTACATAAATTACGACTGGTGGCGCACCAAAAGTGTAGACAAAATGTTTGTTGAAGCCGTTAACTCAGACCCGGAACTTTTTAAAGAAGAGGTTTTTTCTCTTTTAGATAGTGGAACAAGAAATAAAATTGAGAATATATTAAAAAACAGCAAGTAACTTAGTATTCTAGTGGCAAAAGAATTAGTAACAGAATAAGTTTATTAACATTTTTTTCTTAAGTTTTGCTCATTTTGCGCTTTATTTATAACTGTTAGCTACATTTAGGAATGCACTTTCTTGGTGCTATTTCTATTGCCTTACTGCATAAACATAAAAGTAAATTTATTGAAAATTTTTCTTCTTATAGATTTGGTTTTTTCTTTTCTGTTTTAAGTATTTGCCAGGTGGCAGTAGATTCCTTTTTATAAACTCTAAAATTAAATAAAAACTACTTTTTGTAGAAACTTTATTACAGAAAATTTAGTTATGTGGCCGTGCCCAATGCCTTATATAGCATAGTATAGGGCCTAAAATTTTTAAATTTTATGTTTAAATAACTTAAATAATTTTATTATTATCATTTTTTTGTTAAGAAAAAAATATTTGATTTTTGCAAAACTTTTTGTAAAATTGACTCTGTTTTGCAAAAAGTAGGTCGATGGTCTTTTTTGTAAATTTTTTAACCTAATTGCATTATATTTTTTCTTCGGCTTATTTATGCTAAAAAAACTTGGAGGTAAAAATTTGAAGAAAAAAGGTAAATATTCTTTGGCAGCAATTTTTTCTGTTATTTTAGCAGTGGTGGCGATTTTACTTGGTTCATTGCTTATTTTTAAAAGCAAAGAGTTAAGTCCTAGTCCAAAAACAAAGGGGAATATTGTTAAAGAGAATAAAGGGGAGATAAAAGTATCTATAATCATACCGGTATATAAAGTAGAAAAGTACTTAGATGAATGTATTAAAAGCGTACAAAAACAGACCTTCGGCGACTATATTGAAGTCATATGTATAGACGATGGGTCCCCAGACAGGTGCGGAGCAATGTTGGACGAGTATGCAAAAAATGATAAACGTATTAAAGTTATACATCAGAAGAATGCAGGTGTTAGTTCTGCTAGGAATGCCGGGATAGAAGCAAGTCGAGGCGAATATATAAAATTTTTAGATTCTGACGACACTATAGAACCAAAAACGTGCGAAGTTAGTTACCAAAGAGCTAAAAAAGAAGATGCTGACATTCTGTTCCACGATATGGGTCAAGACCAAATATTAAAGACACCAGTTTTTGACATGTTTTCAGATGCCAGCTGGAGAGGCCTTTTTAGAAGGAGTTTTATTAATAAATACAAAATAAGGTTTAAAGAAGATCTTAAATATGCGGAGGATCAGACTTTCAACTTTTTAGCTTTCCCTAGATCAAACAAAATAGTTTTTATAAAAGACAAGTTCTATAATTACAGGCAGCATCCCGAATCTGCAGTCCATACAGCAAAGCTGGATGTACATTCAAGGTGCCATGCAAAAGCAGCTAGCTATATATATGAAGACTGGAAAAAAAGCGGTTACTTCCAAGATGATGTGGTAAAGATTAAATTTTTGAATTGGTGGTTAGGCCTTAATTACTGGCAAGACAATAGTAAGATAAACAAGTTGTTTGTGGATGCAATAGGCCCTGAACTATTGTCCTCACGTACTTTGTCGCTTTTAGGTAAAGACTTTAGAAATAGAGTTGATAAGGTGCTGTTAAGTGCTACAAATTTATCGCAAAATAAGGCAGCTTGATGTTTGGATTTTTGTTGAATAGTATTTATTTAACTTTTTTCTTTATCTTTATGAGACTGTTTTCTGGGATTTTTGCTTCATTTTTTTGAGAAGGGCTATATTAAAGAATTAGAAAAAACGTAGTATTTAGCAGTAGCAAGTACATAAAGGTAGTATTAAAATTTAATAACTAAATTAGGATTGTACCTAGTAACAAAATAGTTAAATTTTAGCTTGTACTTACATCTCTACTGATTTATAGCTGCTCTTTTAGAAATTTAAAATTGTGCAAACTTCTTTTTGTTTATCCATTTTCAGCAGCGTCACATTGCATTGCATAAAAGAACTACAAATGCGGAAAAGATATATCAGTAATTTCTGGGGTATCACTATGAATAAAGAGCTATGCGAAATGAGTTTGGAGGAGCTGTGGCATTTATTCCCTATTTTTTTATCTGAGCATAAAGGGTTTTGGAAAGAATGGTTTTTGGAAGAAGCAGCAGTATTAAAAGAGTCAATTCCAAAAGTTAAAAGAATAAGTCACGTTGGTAGTACAGCCATTCCTACTATTTGTGCAAAACCAATAATCGATATCTTAGTAGAAATTCCAAAGAGCAGTAATTTAATGGATTACAAGCACTTTATCGAAAATTGTGGGTATATTTGTATGGCAGAAAATGATAAAAGAGTTTCCTTCAATAAAGGATACACAAAAAATGGATTCGCAAAAAAGGTATTTCATCTACACTTGAGGCAAACTGGGGACAATGATGAGATTTATTTTAGAGACTACCTTATTGAGCACCCTAACGTGGCAACTGAGTACGAAAAATTAAAATTAAAACTGCAGAAAAAACACCAGTACAACAGAGACGAGTACACAAAAGCTAAAACAGATTTTGTAAAGAAATATACAAAAGAAGCTAAAACTTTATATAAAGATAAATATTAAAAACTCATAACATGCGACTGTTAAATCAAAAACAAAAGCGAAAATTAAATATTAGATAAATCAATTTGCTTGGGAAAAGTTAAGAAAAAAGCAACAAGAACAGTCAAGCGTGCCAGAATTTAAGAGGAACGAAAAAAACTGTAAGCTAAATTAAAAATCAACCCATAAAACAAAAGAAAATAAAAAGTGTAAAATCAGGCTATATAAAGTTTAAAAACAAAAATCAAAAATTTAATATAGATAAACTTACGACATTAATTTTATCACAAACGCTTCAAAAACGAGGCTTTTAAAGCGCATTTTATTTTCGTACAATTGAATATAATTGCACAAAAACAGTTTTGCTTTATATATAAACGGCCGAAATTGAAAAAAGTTGTTTTTTTCTGTTGACAAAATTTTGCTTTGAGTGTTAAAATCTTAATTACGCTCGTGGTTGCGAGTTCGGAC